>Ga0206123_10000456_pt1 | contig 40310 bp, 36 predicted proteins | sample Helgoland_Spring_2_FD_160086 | JGI IMG/M metagenome (GOLD analysis project Ga0206123, IMG submission 160086) | Pelagic subsurface seawater microbial communities from Kabeltonne, Helgoland, North Sea - Helgoland_Spring_Bloom_20160316_1 | ecosystem: Environmental > Aquatic > Marine > Epipelagic ...
TGCGTGCAATAGCAATCGTTTTTTCGAAATTGAAGAGGGTGCGACGGGGATCGCGATTGATGTGGATTCAGGACAACCCCTGGAGTCCATTCGAGATGCATACGATGCATTTCTTGCAATGCCGCTCGAGAACAAGGTGTGGGTGGACAATACCGCTTCGGCGGATGTCGCTGCGTTGACAATTCAGGCACTTCGTGATGGCATTTCAGTCGTGTGCTCGAATAAAATTGCAGCCACCCAATCCATGGACGATTGGCGGTCCATCCAGCTCGCTTCTCGTCCTGGGCGGGTGTTTTTCCAGCATGAAACCAATGTCGGTGCGGCCCTCCCGATTCTAAGAAGTTTGCGCGATATGCTCGCGACCGGCGATCAAATTCAAGCCATTGAAGGAGTGCTGAGTGGTTCGTTGAATTACATTTTCAGTAGCATGGATAACGGTGCATCATTTGAATCAGCTGTTGAGCAAGCAGTAAAACTTGGTTTTGCAGAGCCCGATGCACGGCTTGACCTTTCCGGAAGAGATGTAGCCCGAAAGATCTTAATCCTGGCCCGAACATGCGGGGCTTCACTTGAGATGGATCATGTAGCGATTCAAGGCTTCATGAAAGTGGGGGCGATGGATGCAACGCTTGCTGACTTCATGGAGGACATTGAATCATGGGCAGGCCCCGTCCGAGAGCTTCATGCGCAGGCAAAAGCAGAAGGAAAGCGATTGCGCTATGTTGCCCGATGGGATAAAAAAGGCCAATGTGGATGTTCACTTGAAATGTTGGCTCCCGATCATCCTTTTTATGGCCTAGAAGGCACAGACAATGCTGTTGCTGTTCTATCACTTCGTTACGCTGAACACCCTCTGGTCATTCAAGGAGCTGGAGCTGGAGCAGCTATCACAGCGAGCGGTGTTTTGTCGGATCTTCATGCAATAGGTCAGTCCAAATGAGCAGAGAAGTAACGGTTTGGGCTCCGGCAACGGTCGCTAATTTGAATGTGGGATTTGACGCGCTCGGCTGCGCTTTGAGTAGCCCGGGTGAACGAATGATTGTGCGCACAACCCAAACCCCTGGTGAAGTACGCATTCGTTCGGTCCACGGGGCTTCCCTGGATTTACATGCAGATCGTAACATTGCTTCTGTTGCGGCAAAGAGTCTTCTTCAGGCCCTCGATAACCCTTGTGGACTTGAGTTGGAACTGTTTAAAAACATCAAGCCCGGAAGTGGAATTGGTTCAAGCGCAGCAAGTGCTGCAGGAGCAGTGGTCGCTGTGAATGAATTATTGAATGCCGGCCTTCGGCCTGACGAATTGCTTCCATTTGCACTGGATGGGGAACAATTGGCAAGCGGTGCACGGCATGCGGATAATGTGGCACCTGCTTTGTTGGGTGGACTTGTGTTGTGTCCGCCTCAAGGAGCTCCGTTGTCGATTCCAATGCCGTTTGATTGGCATTTGGTGATCCTTCACCCACAAATTGAGGTCCGTACGGCAGATGCACGAGGAGCTTTGCCCGAAACGGTTCCAATGTCAGATGCCGTGGTGCAATCGGCGTGGATGGGCGCCTTTGTTGCCGCGTGTTATGAGGGAGATTCTGAACGGGCATTATTTTCGCTGGAGGACCTATTGGTCACTCCACATCGCCAAGGACTCATTCCTTGTTTTGAACAGATGAAGCAAGTCGCACTTCTCGCCGGAGCCCGCGCTGGCGGCATATCAGGTAGCGGTCCGTCTACTTTTTGGATTGCAAAAGATGCACAAGATGCCCAGTCCGTAGGGCATTCGTTAGAGGTTTGTATGACTGAAAATGCGATTCCTTATCACATTCACCACGCTCAGATTGCGCCGCAGGGTGCGCGCATTATCCCATGAAATACAGAAGCTTAAATCAACCGACAACTTGGCGCACCTTTGGCCAAGCTTTGCGTGAAGGATTGGCCCCGAATCGGGGGTTGTATGTTCCTGAAAACATCCCGCTTTTGGCTGATGGTTTCTTGCGTGGCACAACATTGCAAGAGATTGGAATGGAAATGATGAGGCCACTGGTGGGAAGTGATCTGTCAGCAGCTCAGGTGCAGGATATAGTTGAGGATGCATTGAATTTTGAAATTCCATTGGTTCCATTGGAGGAGGGGCTCCAATTGCTCGAGCTTTTTCACGGTCCAACATCCGCATTCAAAGATGTCGGAGCTCGAATGATGTCTCGCTTTTTACAGCAGGTTTCCAGTGAGCGGCTGACCGTGCTTGTCGCGACCTCAGGGGATACAGGATCAGCCGTTGCACAAGGCTTTTTGGATGTAGAAGGAATTGATGTCGTCATTTTGTATCCGAGCGGCAGAATTAGCCACATCCAGGAGCAACAGCTCACCACGGTCGGAAAGAACGTGGTAGCCTTGGAGATTGATGGATCCTTTGATGATTGTCAAAACTTGGTCAAAACAGCATTTCAAGATGAAGCGTTGCAGCGCAGCAGGCCTTTGACCAGCGCCAATTCCATCAATATTGGGCGTTGGCTTCCGCAGAGCATCTATTATGCTTGGGGTGTTGCTCAGGCCAATAAGGCTGTAGATTTTGTAATTCCATCTGGGAATTTTGGAAATGCCGCCGCAGGAGTTTTGGCGCAAAAAATGGGGGTTCCATCCGCTTCATTTCTCGCGGCAGTGAACACCAATGCGAGCATGCAGGATTATTTGCATTCTGGAACGTACACTCCGATGTCTTCGATACCCACCATTTCGAATGCAATGGATGTGGGGGATCCGAGTAACCGACCGAGGCTGGAATGGTTGTACAACGGCAGTGTTTCAGATATGCAGAGGAATTTTTCTGTCGTGTCAGTGGATGAAGAAGCAACCAAGCAAACGATGCACCGCATCAAGAATGAGACAGATGTGTTGGTATGTCCGCACACGGCTGTGGGGATTCATGCAGCTCATCGAAAACAAGAACAGCAGTCAACAAACCATTGCACCGTTGTGTTGGCCACAGCTCACGCTGCAAAATTCGGAGCGGTTGTGAAAGCTGCAACGGGACATGAGCCCATTGTTCCGGATGCCCTTCAATCCTGTTTGACCGAACCAAAGGTGGTCGTGGCGCTGCCAGCAGCTTACGAAGCCCTCAAGTCTTATTTGATGGACTCGAACCATTGATTGCGTTTTCAAAGGCTTTGGCCATGGTTTGTATCGCGACGCGCTTCTCTTCATAGGGCAATTCAGCGGGTGGACCCCAAGGAGTTGGGTTTACATCGATGACGAATAATTTTCCTGTTTGTGCATCCCGGAGCGCATCCAATTCGGCGTAGTCAACATGGAGCGAATGCATCATGGTCCCAATGAATTGAATTTCTTGATGATCCAATGCTGTATTTACGGAAATGATTTGCGCGGATGCACATTGATTGGTAAAGCGTGATTCAGCTGCCTTATATTTTTTGTACGCAAGTGGTATGCTCCCTCGGATGAATACCAATCGGTAGTCGAAATGCTGCCCCGTTTCGTCGCTGTTTTTGATGTCAAGCTGGTAAACACATTGCTGCTGTATGTCCGAATCCGCTATCGGTCCATGGATGACTTTTCCATCGTGGCGTGCATTGAATTCGCTTTTGATCACCATTGATCCTTCAAAAGAGGTGGGGTCTACAGCCATGCCATAGCCAAAAGCAGCCAGGTGCGATCGTTCCAAAGTAGATTTCCGGATGTCGCTGCAATGGGCATTCCACAAAAGCGCAGTTCCATCCGTGATCCAACGAGGAAGCGGAGTGTTTTTTTCGGTTTGATCTTCGAAGCGGATGCAAATTTTGGGGTTGATTCTTGGTGCATTGGTGAGCTCCCATTTTAATTCCATGCAAATTTTGTGCAGTGCACTCCGGCGTGAAGGCAAATCGGGGTATGCTATGACGATGGGAGGGCGCTTCCTTTGAGCGAAGCACATGGAAACAAGATTCAACCGATGCCGCACGTTTTTCAACAAACGTTCAATCCAAGGAGCTTGTCTGGACACGTTGACGCCGTAGCGATTTCGCCTCATTGCAATTCCGATGTTTTAGGCATCCATTTGCGTTGTTCAGATGGGCGGCCACATTCCCTGAGCAATAGATCTGTTTCCCATTTGAGTCCTCGTGCTGGGCTAAACTCTCTAGCATAAAAGATGATTTGAAGATGCAGGTCATTCCATTTCTCCTCGGGGAATAGACGCTTTGCATCCCGCTCTGTTTGGTCTACATTTTTGCCATTGGTCAAGCCCCAGCGGTACATCAAACGATGGATGTGCGTGTCAACGGGAAAAGCGGGAACTCCGAAGGCTTGGGCCATCACCACAGAGGCCGTTTTATGCCCCACCCCTGGAAGTGCTTCCAGCGCTTCAAAGTCAGCAGGTACTTCACCGCCATGAAGTTCTAGCAGTAGCTCAGACAACCGATGAATGTTTTTTGATTTTGCCGGGGACAAACCGCAAGGGCGGATGATGGCTTTGATTTCAGCCACGGAGACATGGGCCATCTTCTTCGCGGAGTCTGCCAATTCAAACAATTCCGGTGTCACTGTATTGACTCTTGCGTCCGTGCACTGTGCAGACAAGAGCACGGCAATGAGCAACGTGTAGGGGTCGGTGTGGTCAAGCGGAACAGGAGGATCGGGGTAGAGCTTTTCCAGTTCGTTCATGATAAATTGAACCTTTTCCTTTTTGTTCATGGCGCAATGGATTCGATGCGAACGGAGCTTGATTCTGTGCTGAGCCATTCCCTTCTGGAGGAACCGTTCAACTTGAAGGTGACTTCATTCACCTGATCATCGAACAACTCAAAAAAACCGTCCGAACCAATAGAAAGAGGAAGGGGGGATGGAAAAGCGGGAGACTCCAGGTATATATAGGTTAAATCGAAGTCTATTTCTTTCCCAACGAATGTCCAAAGAAATTCGGAATCGGTTTCTTGGTTTCCTATCCAATGGGCGAGGACATAGTTCTCAATAGCGGAATCGGCATCAGCGGATTCTCTTCTGTCCCCCAGTCGCCAATTGCGCTCTCCACCATCCGCAGCAGAGAGACTGTTCTCCAGGTCATCCGTAAAAACACGCAGAATGCCCTGCCATGTTCGGGTTTCAGAATTCCATTCCAACGCCAATCGGCTGAAATGAAAGTCGTGGAATGAAGATCCGTTGCTCTTCGTCATAGGGGATGCACATGTGAAGAAGATGGCAAATAAGATGCGTCTGGATAGCATGGAACAAAATTAGGGCGTGGTAACTTGCGAGGCATGACGACGGAAGAAAACTTATTGGGTCAGGTGAGCGCTGCCTGGTCACCTGAAAACCTGCAAACCCTCGAGGGGATGCTGGATGGCAATCCGATTATTGTAATTACTGCGCATCGCTCACCAGATGGGGATGCCGTGGGGTCAGCATTGGGGCTGTGGCATTTGCTTTTGGCTTCCGGCGCAAAAGCGGAAGTGGTGCTGCCCGATCGATTCGCATCTTTTCTGGATTGGATGCCAGGAACAGACTCCATTTGTTTTCACCATGAGGATTCGAGTCGAGCGGAATCGATGGTAGCCGAAGCTGATGTGCTATTTTGCCTTGACTTTAATGGGCCAAATCGCGCAGGAAATTTGGCAACTGCCATCGCGTCAAGTAAGGCTCGTCGCGTGATGATTGACCATCACCAAGAACCGGAGGATTTTGCGGAGTTGGCGATTTCAGATCCTACGTGCGGATCCACTTGCGAGATGGTTTGCGATTGGGCATTGGCTTCGGGTCGATGGTCAAGCATGAGCATAGAAGCTGCTAAGTGTTTGTATACAGGGTTGGTCACAGACACAGGCTCCTTCCGCTTTCCGTCTGTTTCAGCACACACCCATGCGGTGGTTGCAGCGCTGTTGCACAGTGGCCTCAACCATGCGGAGGTGCATGAATCTACATTTGACGATCAATCACTCAGTCGCGTGCAGTTGCATGGTTTTGCCTTGAGCGAGCGGTTGAAAATTTGGGGCGATGCAGGCATAGGGGTAATTGCATTGGATTTGGAAGATTTGAATCGCTTTCATTACGTGTCAGGCGACACCGAAGGATTGGTCAATCGAATCCTCGGTATCCGCGGTATTCAAATGGCCATATTTATGCGGGAATCTGACCCTGGTAAGGTTAAGATGAGTCTGCGTTCAAAGGGCGATTTGGATGTTCAGGCACTGGCCACCCGGTATTTTGATGGAGGTGGACATACCCATGCAGCAGGAGGGGTTCTTTTGGGAATGTCCATGGCAGAAGCTCAGGCCAAGGTAGACGAGGCTTTGGATGAATGGATTCTCAACTGACCATGGCAAATCGACGTGCAGGGTTCTTCCATGATTTGAAGTTGCGCTGCGGTGATGTGCTTTGTGTCCTGTTTTTAGGACTTTGTCTGAATGCTTGTGACTCGACTGCCCCCAAGAAAACGAGTCCTGCAGTATCAACGCTCGATCTTCTTGCATTCAACGAGCAGAATGCAAGAATGCAGGCAATGCGGTTGGATTCAATTGCAATGGCTTGGGCCTGGCCGGCAGAAGGGAGTTATTCCAAAACCGGATCGGGTGTTCATGTGTTGCGTCGAAGACTCATCGATGAACGTCGGCGCATTCAGGCGGGTGATACGCTCTACTGGACAGGGAGAGCGTTCCTTTTGGACTCGACTGTTTTATTTGATTGGACAATTGCGAAGCCTTTCTCATTGATTGTGGAAGCCTCCAATTGGCCTGAGGGGTTTCATGAAGTGGGTTTGGAAATGAATGCAGCGGACTCACTGAGTGCGTTAATTCCACCGCACATGGGGTGGGGGTTGTCGGGTTTGCCGCCACTCGTTCCTCAAGAAGCAGCCATGTGGTTTGAGCTCGCTTTTCATGATTGGCGACCTGCGTTGATTTCGCATCCAGCGCCAAAGCAAAAATCAGGTCCTGGCTGGAATGCATGGATTGATGCATTCGAGGCAGGGCATGTGAAGCTGGATTCTGATTGGCTGAAATCGCCTTACCTGGTGGGAGGGGCTTGTATTTCTTGGTTTGATTCGTCGCAACGTTCCTCTGCTGCAGCCTTTCATGAGGGAACACGGGTGGAAATAGCAATGCGCACATTTCGGCCCGATTTTGACGGCCGACCTGCAGAGGACTTTGGCTGGAATCGCTGGTCGTTCGAAGCCGGAGATGATGATCAAGTGTTGCCTGTAATCGAACAATTGATGAGGCAACATCCGAAACGCAATCGCTGGGAATGCCATTGCCCCGTCCATTATGCTTTCGGTCCTGATGGTCTGCCGCAATTGGGTTTACTGCCTGAGGACGTCGTGGGTTTTCAATGGGAGTGGCTGCCTTTGGACGAAATGGCACCTTGAAGGTTTGCTCGCTCAGTTTCCAATCAAAAAGAGGCAGGGGCGTTTGTTCAATTCAGGTTTGGTTTCCTTTCGCCATTCTTCGATGGTTTTGGATTGAATCCATTCCTCTTCCAACGTAATGTCCACCGCCACGCAAAGCTGTTGATCGGAATTGAGCCTTTTCAAGCACTCCGCAAAGGTTGCGTCATTCCGATAGGGAGGTTCCATGAAAATCTGGGTTTCTTTTCTACGCTGAAGGCCGTCATTCATTTCCTTCCAAATTTTGTCCCTGCGCTGCACATCACGCGGCAAGTATCCCTTGAATGCGAAATGCTGCCCATTCATGCCTGAAGCCATAAGAGCGAGCAGGATCGAACTGGGACCTACATGTGGAACCACGCGCCATCCTGCGTTGTGCGCCATGCGCACAGCTGCGGCTCCCGGATCGGCCACGCCTGGTGCTCCGGCATCGGAAAGCAATGCAATGTCTTGGTCGCTTTTGAACCATTGCAGCAAATCCACCAAGTCTTCAGGCTGCGTGTGCTCATTGAGCAAAAAACTTGGTTTTAGATTCGGGTTTTCATCTGGAAAGGCGTCTTTGAGCAATCGGCGTGCACTTCGATCACTTTCAACGATGAGCCGATCGCATTGTTGCAATGAATCGATGGCGCGCTGAGAGAGAACCTCGTGGGGCAGTCGGCAGCCGAGCGTGTTAGGAATCAAGTGGAGCGTTTTCATCGAGATATATGTCTAACGGAGGGCATTGTTGCCTTCATCTGTCCAACGGTCAACCCAATCTTGTGCCGCTGCGTCAAGCATGTCATAGACTCGTTGAAAGCCATCACCCGGACCATAATAGGGGTCGGGCACATCGGTATTCTCAATGAATTGTTCGATATCAGCTGTACCAGGGCTCAAGGCTGAAACGTCAGACAAGTTTTGAGCATCCATCACCAAAATGCAATCAAACGTGTGCAAATCTTGTTCTACTAGTGGGCGTGAACGTTGGGATTCGATGGAGTGACCGTGTCTTCGCATGACTTCACACGACCTTGGGTCGGGAAGATTTCCCTGATGCCAGCCAGATGTGCCAGCGGAATCAACGAATAGTTTTAAGTTCTTTTTTTTGGCGTGAATGCGAAGCAATTCTTCACCAATAGGCGAGCGGCAGATGTTGCCCAGGCAAACGACCAAGACACGCTTCATTCCATTTAGTGAATGGCGAGTTTCTTCTCCAAATCGTCCAAGTATTTTCGGAAGTGCTTATCTGTCTCCTGCAAGTTGTTGACTGTTCGGCAGGCATGGAGAACCGTTGCGTGGTCCTTTCCTCCGCAGTGAAGGCCAATGTTGGCCAGCGAGCTCTTTGTCATCTTCTTTGAGAAGTACATGGCGATTTGCCGGGCTTGAACGATTTCTCGCTTTCGCGTCTTCGACTTCAAGAGCTCCAAGGGAAGGTCAAAGTAATCGCAAACAACCTTTTGAATGTAATCGATGCTGACTTCTCGGGCAGTATTCTTGACAAACTTGTCAATCATTTGCTTCGCTAAATCCAAGGTGATGGATTTTTTGTTGAGGCTGCTTTGTGCAATCAAGGAAATCAATGCGCCTTCTAGCTCACGTACATTGGAAGTAATGCTGTAGGCCAAGTATTCTATCACTTCACGAGGAAGCTCTATGCCATCGGCGTACATCATTTTTTCCAAAATGGCCATACGGGTTTCCAGTGATGGTACTTGCAAGTCGGCGCTTAATCCCCACTTGAAGCGGCTGAGCAAACGTTGCTCCATTCCTTGCATTTCGACGGGGGCTTTATCGGATGTCAGCACGATTTGCTTGCCCGTTTGGTGCAAGTGATTGAAGATGTGAAAAAAGACATCTTGGGTCTTTTCCTTTCCGCTGAAAAATTGAACGTCATCGATGATGAGGACGTCAACCATCTGGTAAAAGTGACTAAAGTCGTTTACGGAGTTGTTCCTGACCGCATCAATGAATTGGTGTGTGAACTTCTCAGAGCTCACATACAGAACCGTGAGTTCTGGATTTTGCTCTTTGATTTCTAGGCCAATCGCGTGCGCTAAATGTGTTTTCCCTAGGCCTGTTGATCCATAAATGAGCAGCGGATTGAAGGAAGTTCCTCCAGGTTTGTTCGCTACGGCGAACCCTGCTGAACGTGCAAGGCGATTGCACTCTCCTTCAATGAATTGTCCAAAATTGTAATTCGGGTTGAGGTTGGAATCAATATTCAACTTGCGAAGACCCGGAATCACAAAGGGATTTTTGATTGGTGTGTTGTGGATACCAGCAGTCATCGCAACAGCTGGGTTTTTCGTCGCCTGGCGATTTGTCATGGGCATCTTCACGGCATATGGGCTCGCGGGTTGTGATCCTGATGCTCCTGAGTTTTCGATGATGATGCTATATTCCAAGCGGGCATCCGGGCCCAATTCTTTATGGATTGTTTTGCTCAGGAGTTGAATGTAGTGCTCTTCAAGCCACTCATAGAAGAATTGTGAAGGGACTTGAATGGTCAAAACCTTAGCTTCTAACCGGACCGGTTTGATGGGATGGAACCACGTCTTGAATGCTTGGCTGCTGATGTTGTCCTTGATTATTTCGAGGCATTTGTTCCAGACGGCTAAGTGATCTTCATTCATGGCTCAGTTGAATTTTTTGATTCGGTTGTGGGTTCGTAGCTGTTCTTTCAACGGTTGGAAAGCAATGTTGATAAGGGAGTGCAAGATTCTGATAAAGTCGCGGAAAAAAAAACGTTTTGACCCTTGACTTTTTCCTTTTTTCAATTTTTGAAAGTCACACTTGAATAATTACACCGAAACAGTCTATAATTATACTTATTTGGTCTAATTAATTTTCATAAAGCACTCACAATGAATGTGTTAATTTCGGCTCGATTTTAGCGGTGTTAATATCTAAGTTCATTTTCTTTCAGCCTTTTTTGAGTAATTGTTGCTGTCAAAACTTCATTGGGATGGTTCATAACTGTAAGATTCGAGTTCGATACGGAGAGACTGATCAAATGGGTCGTGTTCATCATGCTTCCTATGTTCACTATTTGGAGATTGCGAGAATTGAGATGTTACGTGAATTGGGCCATGCTTATTCTGGAATTGAGGCGAATGGCTTTTTGCTGCCAGTCATCGACCTATCAATCCAATACAAGGGCGTTGTCGCCTTTGATGACATTCTTACGGTGGAAACCAAGGCATCGATTAATGGACGGATTCGAATGGATTTCTCCTATCGATTATGGTGTGGTGAGATTTTGGTTGGTGAGGCCGCTGTGCAATTGGCTTGTTTAAGCAAGGCAACGTTGCGTCCTACTGCATTGCCGGATTCGCTCGTGCGGTCCATTCAGACGTGCTAACTCAATCGTTGATGAGTTTCATGAGCGCATCATCATAGCTGCTTACGACAGCATCCCATTGAAATTGCGATGCGATTTCGCGGGCACGTTGCCGGCTTGGCTCAGGATGCTGCGCGATTGCTTGAAACCGCACCCGAATGGTCTCGAAGTCATCTACGAGGAATTGTTCGTCGCACCAATCATCATAGGCATTGCCCTTCCCAAGGAGAGGGACCACGCCAAAGGACATAGCTTCGAGAATACTAATGCCGAAGTACTCTTGTTGCGGAGAGTGAATAACAAAGTCACTGCTGTGCAACAATTCTGCATAAGTTTCACGATTTGGCGCAAATCCTTCATGGATAATATTGCGACGAAATTGGGCGGTTAATCGCCGCAAAATGTCGGGTTCTTTCTCAAATCTCGGACCCATCAAAATCAGCGAAAAAGGCACTGTGTGCGCCTGAAGATGCTGGAGAACACGATAAAAATACTCCGGTGCCTTGTCAAATTCCCAACGGTGGTTCCAAACGATTGTTGGGGGTGTGTTGCAAGGACGCAAGCAGTTGGTTTCAAGGTTCCACTCAATTCCAATGGGAAGTGTCTGTGATTTCTCTGTGAAAGGATGCTCTGTAAATGCTCTTGTGCCGTCTGGCATGGGGTGCATAAAAGTTGCGATAGCACTGAGAAAACGCTTGCGATGAAAATCGGAGTTAAACCATATGGCATCCGCAGCCATAGCGCTCAGGATGTTTATCATTCCGTACGTTCGGTCCCGACCTTTCTCTACGTCGGGGTCCGTTGGGCTCCATGGAAAGGTGATTTGATTTTCATGGAAATATTGAATCACAGGGAGGTGCTGCCAATCCTTTCGCAGCAACCCTTTGAAGGTGGCAACATCCATCATATCTGTGCAGATGATGGCGTCTGGCGTCTCTGTCATAGGTTGGCATTTCCTGGCGAACTCAGCACTTGCACTGTGCATTCGCCATTTCCAATGCCTGCCCGGTAGCGTGCAAAGCGTGATCGTTCGATTGGGCAATGCGCCCCAAAACTTTATGAGTGACTGCGACCAATGCGCATGGGAACCCGTGTGAAAAGGGTCTAAGATTAGAATGTTTAGTTTTTTAGCCATTCAATCAATGCGTTTAAGCGACTTTTTTGGGATTGCTGTTCTTGCAGTTGGGGTTGTCCGGCTTGAACCCATGCCGCATACCAATATATTGAACAAGCTTGAATGGATTGTTTCATTCGATGTTCCACTTGCCCATTCAATTTCCCATGATAGGAGCTGATGAATGCTTCCGATCGCATTTTTTGCCTTGCTTTTCCGCGGATGATGTATGAAAAGGCATTTGTTTCGCCAATTTCTGCCATCGTTTCTTTCTCCGCATTAAATACGAGGTCCAGGCATTTGTGGCTCTCAATGATCACGTCCCAAATGGAATCAACACAGTGGGGATGCCAAGAAATAGGAAGGTCAGGCCCGATAAGATTGTATTCGTTCATATAAGTTTCAGGGAGTTGCGTTTCCCAGAGGGCATGAATGCCTTTTTGACCACTTGCGGCCCCGTCGTAATTTGCAGAAGTGTGCAACGGGACGTGAAGGTCTGCAACATAGTGTGCCAAGTCTACAGCGCACTGGAGAATTCGATGTTGATTTTGAGACCGAAAAGCTTGCACCAATCTCTGGTATTGCCATCCAACATTCCAAGGGCCAATTCCGCGGTCCCGCAGACATTCCTCTCCGTATATAATGATTGCTTCGTCCCATCGAGCGGGAGGCAAGCAATCGGCACTGTATTCTGAGATTCCAAATTCGTCCAGGTCGATGTAATGTTTCTCCGCTTCACCGATGACGGCATGTTTTCTGAGGTCTGCATCAAGCGCATGCTCAACAAGCCAATTGCGGTGCAGCTTGAAAAATTCATGCAAGGGTTCTGGGACGTGTTGAATCGCAACGTCTACAATTTTTCGATGAGCGGCAAATCCCCAACTCATCAGGCATGGGCACAAAATTACCGCAAGCATCCAAACCCCGTAATTCCGCGGGTCATTGCTCCAACGGGAATGTTTGAGGCGATTCTGCCGGGGAAGTTTCAGCGAGTGCATGCAAAGGCACCAAAAATCCATCTTTTAAGATGGGAATGGTCCGCACGTTGTTCGGCGTGAGGCAGTATTTTACATCCTCGTTCAAATTCAATTTTCGCAACCGCCTTCGGTGGGAGGAAGCCTTGAGGAAAGAGAACATGTTGTCCCGCGCCGAGCGATAGATGAATTTGGCCGCAACAGTGCTGTCTTCGTTCGCATGAAATTTGCCGGAACTGATAAGTTGGTCAGCAATGGCGCCTGCACAAATCGTATCCTCCAAATTGAATTTGTCCTTCCATCCAGATCCGAGAATGAGTACATTTTCATTCTGCTCAAGGAGCCACTCGCTCAGTGCGTCTAAATTATTCAAAGCACCAATCACCACTGTCTTCTTATTGGCTGCCATGTCGATCGCCTTTGTGCCATTTGTCGTGGTGAGCACCAATGTTTCACCTTTGAGTTCATTGGCTTTGGCCAAAAACGCAACGGGACTATTGCCCATATCAAATCCAGGTACAATCTCACCATTGCGTTCAGCGGCAGCGATGTATCCCTTGCTCTGCCATTCTCGGGCTTCATCTACTTTGGCGACGGGTTTGATGCGGCGAACGCCATTCTCAAGTGCCGTACAAATCGCTGAAGTCGCTCTTAATACGTCAATCACGACCACCAATTCGAATCCTGACTCGTAAAGCGCATAGTCGGCGGGTGAAAAGCAAATTTCAACGTGATTCATGGGGTGTTTCATCTGGATTGCGAAGGCGGAGAGCCAATAAACTTAGATACTCGGGGAGCTTTCCAATCCGAATATACGGCATGAATGCAAATCAACCCTTTGGCAGAAAGCCAGGACGCACAATGCGCGCAGGAATGGCTTTCTTGCGAATGCGGATGTAGACGATTTCATCGAGTGACCCCGCATCACGAAGAACGTACCCCATCGCAATTCCATATCCCAGTGTTGGCGATTGTGTGCCACTCGTGATGCGCCCAATGATCTCACCGTCAGCAGATTCGATCCCATAGCCCTGCCGTGGGATTCCACGTTCTTGCAATACAAGCCCCCTCAGCAATTCTTTTGACCCCGATTCTTTCTCTTCAGCGAATCGATCGGCATCCATGAACTTCTTGCTGAATTTAGTGATCCATCCGAGGCCTGCAGCAATGGGGGATGTAGTGTCGTCAATGTCATTGCCATAAAGGCAAAAACCGGCTTCCATGCGCAAAGTGTCGCGCGCACCGAGGCCACATGGCTCGACCCCCGCATCGAGGAGCGCATTCCAAACCCCTTGGGCTTGTGCGTTGGGAAGGTAGATTTCGAACCCGCCAGCGCCTGTGTATCCCGTGGCGCTTAACAAAACGGTTTTTCCGCCCACGGTGGCCGTCTGAAAGGTGTAATAAGCCATGTCACCTATGCCCGCCTCGTTCACCAGTGGCTGCAGGTATTCTGCGGCATTGGGTCCTTGGACTGCAATCAATGACCATTCATCAGATTCATCGGTGACCTCAGCATTCCAGTGATTGTTAGAAGCAATCCATTCCCAATCTTTTGCACGGTTTGACGCGTTGACGACGAGTATGAATTCATTCTTATTGAGGCAATAGACGAGCAAGTCGTCCACAATGCCGCCTCGTCCATTGGGCATGCAGCTGTATTGAACCTTGCCTGCTTCGAGCTTGCTGGCATCATTGGTTGTGATCCATTGAATCAGTTCAAGTGCTTCGGGGCCTTTGATTCGGAATTCCCCCATATGGGAGACATCAAACATTCCGCATGATTCGCGAACAGCGTTGTGCTCTTGAATGAGTCCAGCGTAGGAAACGGGCATGTCAAAACCGGCAAAGGGAACCATTTTAGCTCCGGCATCGATGTGGTTTTGGTGGAGTGCTGTTTTCGAGACAGCGGAATGTGTTTCGTTCATAGAGGCGAATTTACTTCGAGTTGGAGGCTTGGTGCGTCAGGAATTGAATTTCTTGGCGCACCGCAGAAGGTCCCAGCGTCATTAATGCGTCTAGGATGGAGCATCCGGGGATGAAACCATTCGTTGATTCAAAAAGTTGGGTGTAACGTTCAAATCCCCATCCCGCCCCCGCCAATGCCGATTTGCTCCTGAGATCAATGGGCGAATGCGCAAACGCGGGTGGGGTTTGGTTGGAAGGCTGGAGGTCCCAATTGCATTGTTGGGCGACCCAGTCGATTGTGGCGCGATTGAACGCGGACAATGGCTTGGAATTCTCATTTGATGCGGGCAAAAATGCATGCCAAAGCGCACGCAAGTCCTCTTCGAAATGTTCGAAAAATGGGGCGCCGCCATATGCCGATTGTAAGGTGCGAAAGGAATGAACAGGCCGAAAGTGGGGAGAGAGCAAGGGCGGCAGTTCCGTGTTGTTTGATTGCTTTTGGATGGGAAATGACAGGTGGATTCGTCCACTGGGCCCGCTGATGATCATTCGATTGCGCAAGGTTTGCTTCGCAAATTTGGTTTGTGGCTCGTAGGCAAATTCACCCCCATGGCATTGGGTGGCAAGGAACCACCAATGCAAAGGCGGAAAAGGAACCAAAGGCAGAACCGCTGTCATTGAACCGAACGGAACATGCGATCCCAGCGGATTTTGCTTTCACCGTGTTGGGCTTCATTTTGTTTCGAGAACCAGATGAATGAAGCGTGGCCTACGACGTGGGTTTGCGGCACGAATCCCCACATCCTTGAATCTGCTGATCGGTGCCGATTGTCTCCCATCATCCAATAATAATCCAGCGCAAATGTGAAAGATTCACGCATCACGCCATCGATGAATACCTTGCCTTCACGCATTTCCAAATGGTGTCCTTCGTAGGTGGTGATGGCTCGTTGGTAAAGCGCTAAGTTTCGGGCGTTGAGGTCGACGGTCATTCCTTGATGGGGCAGGGTAATGGGGCCGAGGTTGTCCGGATCCCAGAGATCGAATTCAGGACTAGAAGCATTCGGGAAGATGGAGAGCGAACCCCGGTGTTGGGACATGTTCTTCCTCACGACTGATTTGGCCAATTCTCCGCTGCTCAGGATTTCAACCTCAGAAGATGTGAGGGCCATGACGACCTCAATCGCATCACCGTTCATTTTTGCGGGGCCAAGGTCAACGTTGGTGAGGTTCAAGCCGGCAATGGCGCGACGAGCGTCAAGCTGGGACTTAAAGGTCACGGTATATTCGTATTGCACTCCGGCAGGTGGTTCGATGGCTTCGCCATTGATCTGCAATACCCCGTCTACCACGGATACTGTTTCGCCCGGAAGCCCAACGCATCGCTTGACATAATTTTCTGTTTTGTCCAATGGTCTTCCTTTGATTCCATAGCGCTTCTCCAATTGTGCCCTTCCCAGGGCGTCATAACGCGCAGGATTCTCCAAGTATGTTTCAACGCTGCCTTGGGCGCTGGCGATGCCTTCACGACGTAAAATGCTGTAGTAATCATGTCCGGACAGGTTCTGGTCGACGACGATCGTGTCTCCATGGGGGAAGTTGAAAACGACAGCATCGTATCGCTCCACACTGCGAATCCCAGGAAGTCGATTGAATGGCAGCGCAAACCACTCAAGGTAACTCGGCGTCATTCCGCCGGGAATTACGTTGTGAATGAGTGGAATGGAAACGGGCGTTTGCGGAACCTTGGCACCATAGGCAGTTTTACTTACATACAGGTAGTCTCCAACCAGCATGCTGCCTTCCATTGAGGCCGTTGGAATGGTGAATGCCTCAAAGATGAAGGTTCGTACAATCGTAGCGACGACCAATGCCCAGAGTATCGATTCACTCCAATCACGGAAAACAGATTTCTTCTTGCCTTCCCAATTCCTACGTCCGACAAACGTTGCATCGCTCATGCTGAGCAGGGGGAGGAACAGCCACGGCAGCGCTCCAATTTTCCATTGTTGCGCTGTTGAACGTTGGTTGTACGCAATGCCCAATTCAACCTGCATGATCACCAGCATGAGGAGGTTCACGCCAGGGATGATCAACAAAAACAGCCAATACCATGGACGGCCAATTGCTTTTAGCCACGCCCAGTAATTCAATCCCGGGACATATCCGTACCAGCTTGTTTGGCCAGCTTTTTTAAGAAGTTTGGGTAAGAAAATGATGTGCACGAGGAGAAGTGCGAACAACAAAATCCAAGGAAGCCATTGGGTGATAGACATGCTTAATTGCGGATAGTGGGTTGGTATGGCTTGGATGGTCTGGGATGCCAACAAAGCGAGAGGCCAGGAGAAGATTTATGTTGAAAACGAATGAACCCCCATTTTAAGGATAAATCTTCGCCTACGTCAAACGTTTTCAAATTTGCGCTTACATGGGCATCTAGAATGGACAGTCCATGGATTCCGAATAGCATGAACCACGATAGATCACGGAAGCGCTGGTCGTAAGATTCTCGTTCGGTCAGTGTGTTGACGGTGGCGAATGAGGCCCCTTGATTTATCGCAGAAATTAGGTTCGAACGAGTCGCTTTCAAGTCTTCTGTATTATCCAATAGAAATTTAACTCCGTATGCCATGCCTCCCCAAACGCAAGCGGCCTTGAAATAATTGCGATTGATCAATTGACCTGCACCTGGAACAAAATAGGCCCATCGTGTGGTGTTTCGAATTTGCATTTCGGCTTGAGTCAGGACCGTGTCCTTTTTTGCAAAATCCGATGAAAAATCAACCATTTCTGTTGAATTACCACTAATACTCAAGCAAAATGCCCCAAAAAGCATCCAAAGTTGAATCGTGTCTGTTTCCGAAAAGAGCCGTTTTCTCACGTGTAATGTCATTTTGAATCGCTCGATTTAAATCCCCCACTTTTGAAGCAAGGCATCGAGTTCTTCTGACGAAGCGTAGGGAATTTCGATTTTCCCCTTGCCACCAGATCCGGTTTTGAGTCGAATATGTTTGCCAAATTTCAATCGAAGATCCGCTTGAACTTTCTGTTCGTCGAAGGTCAGTACGGATTGTTTTTTGGAAGCGGATTGGTTCTTTTTTACTTGTGCCAACTCTTCCACTTGGCGCACGGAAAGGCTGTCTTTCACTATCTTATTGAACACCAACTGTTGCCAAGCGGCATCGTCAATGGCAATGAGTGCACGAGCATGCCCCATGCTGATCTGTTTTGTGCGCACTGCAATTTGCATTGGGCCAGGCAATTGAAGGAGCCGCACATAATTGGTGATGGTACTTCGGTTTTTCCCGAGTCGATCTCCGAGTTCTTCGTGGGTGAGATTGCATTCTTCAATGAGTCGCTGGAAGGAAACGGCAATCTCGATGGCGTGCAGATCCTCGCGTTGAATGTTTTCGACCAAGGCCATTTCGAGCAGCGTTTGGTCGTTTGCTTCCCGAATGTATGCTGGGATTTCCTCAAGATTCGCGAGCTGGGCTGCTCGAAACCGTCGTTCTCCACTGATGATTTGGTACTTGTCCGCTCGAACCTTGTGGACTGTGATGGGTTGAATGATGCCCAATTCCCTCAGGCTAGTGGCCAATTCTTGCAACGGAGCTTCGTCAAAGTCTTTGCGAGGCTGGTTTTTATTGGCTTCAATCTGACTGATGGTCAGCAAGGCAACGTTTCCCGCCATTCTTCCAATGATGGGAGGGGAATCCGTTCGGTTGATCGTTACAACCCGCTCAGGGGCATCGGAGAGCAGAGCACCCAATCCTTTTCCTAAGGCTTGTTTCTTGGCCATCGGTTCGACCGGTTATTGATTGGTCACTGGAATGGACTTCTGCTCATCCGTCAACTGGGTCATCCGGTTTCGTTGCAGAATTTCCCGAGCGAGATTCAAGTAATTGATGGACCCTTTGGAGGCAGCATCATGCATGATAATGGATTCTCCAAAACTTGGGGCCTCTCCGAGTCGGGTATTTCGGTGGATGACCGTTTTCATTACCATGTCTTGAAAGTGGGTTCGAACTTCGTCAACGACTTGATTGGCAAGACGCAGGCGAGTGTCGTACATCGTCAAGAGAATGCCCTCTACATCAAGGGATTCATTCAGTTGGCTTTGAACGATTTTAATGGTGTTCAATAGCTTTCCGAGGCCTTCAAGGGCGAAATATTCACATTGAACAGGGATCAGTACGGAGTCTGCAGCGGTTAGTGAATTGATGGTAATCAAGCCGAGACTTGGCGAGCAATCGATCAGAATAAAATCGTACGCATCTTTGAGTGCTTCTATGGACTTCCTGAGTTGCTGCTCACGGGCTTCAACGGAGATGAGTTCAATTTCGGCTCCGACCAAATCAATCCGGGCCGGAAGGATGTCCAAGTTCGGAGTGGATGTTTTTTGAATGAAGGACTTCACTCCTGAATCACCGAGCAATGCCTCGTAGGTCCCTGATTCAACCGTTGCCGGATCAACGCCAAGTCCCGACGTCGCGTTTGCCTGTGGGTCTGCGTCAATGAGCAGTGTCTTGTATTCCAAAACAGCAAAGCATGCGCCTAAATTGATGGCAGTCGTTGTTTTGCCGACACCTCCTTTTTGATTTGCTATTGCGATGACCTTGCCCATTGCTTCGAGTAATTTTTTTCTAACGCTTCGTTTTTCAACGCGAGCATTTTTAATCTAGTATGAATCAGATCCGATACGCCAGTTGAAATTCGTTCAATTGGCTCTGTCTAACCGCGCCCAAAATCAAGGATGCTGACAGAGCAGGCAATAACGCTTCTCACTTGCTCGGAACCCTTCAAAGATAATGTGCCACGATTGTAGGGCGCGCAAAAGTTTTCAACGCTTCTCCACGTGTCTAGAAATCGATATATACCTGCCTGCTCTTACCTTAAAGAGGAGCGGTTTCAAGCGAGGAGGATGCCTTGTTGTGGAAGTTATTCAGAGGTCTTCGAAACTGATGTCGTCGGAGGCCTCGGGCTCCTCAGTGCTTTCTGCTTCGGGTGATGAGGGCGACTCATAAGTGTCAGAATTGTTTTCCCCCGCATCGTCGCTTTGACTGGATTCACTGTTGGCATATTTGGCCTCGCGTTCCGCAATGGGATCGCGGTACTCGCCCGTTGCCATTAATTCATCAATTTTTTCAACGGCTGCCACAAATCCTTCTTCGAAATTTTGAAAATCCTCGCGGTACAGAAAGATCTTATGCTTTTGATAGTGCACGTTACCATCGTCATCAAATCGCCGTTTGCTTTCGGTAATGGTCATGTACAAATCCCGACCTCTTGTTGCTTTTACATCAAAAAAATACGTGCGTTTTCCGGCTCGTACAGGTTTTGAAAAAATCTCTTCTCTATTGCTTTGGTCGCTCATGATGACGTATCTGTTGACGCTAATATATTCGACGGATACGTTTATGCAAAATTATTTGTCCAAAGGACACCAAAAATGATCAGCACATGGAATCAGCGAAACAATTGAATGGATCCCGAATAAGTGCGTGGATACCTCAATTGATCTTCCACTTTTACGCTGTAATGATAAAGGCCGTCCGGAGCATAATGGTCACCCGTTAGAACATTCCCGAGCCATGGAGTAGCGGGGTCGAATGTTTGCCAAATGCGTTCGCCCCATCGGTTGAAGATTTGCAAATGGTAGGAGGTAAGTCCCAGTGCGACGGGGAGCCAGACATCATTGACTCCGTCGTTGTTAGGCGTAAAACTGTTGGGCGCATAAAAGACATTGCCGGATACCGCTACTTCTCCCATGGCGGTGCTGCTGCACCCGGCGGAATTGATGACGGTTTGCGTCACTTCAAATAGGCCACCGTCCGAGTATGTGTACGTGCCGTTGCAATCAGTCGAAGATCCGCCATCGCCGAAGTTGTAAAAGCAATCCAACTCACCGGTATTGACGGAGGCGTAGCTTACGGTGGGGTCTAAGATGTCGACTTGATTGGGCGTGATGTCAAAACCGGCTTGTGGTATGGGATAGACTTCGATGATGTCGTTCTGTATCAATGTCAGCGATTGGCTGCAATAGCCTCCGGCATTCATCTGTAGCGTTACGGAAAAGTCGCCTGAAGTCTCATAAATGTGAATAGGACTCGCCGCGACAGACACTGTTCCATCGCCAAATTGCCATTCGTATGTGGTGGCTGTTTCGGTCGTGCTATTGTTGACGAAGCTGACGGAATGCGGCGGGCAGCCGACCGTAGGACCTGCGAGAAAATTAATGGTCGGATCCGCAATGACCCAAACATCTTCGGTGGCTATGACTTCACATCCGTTTGCTGTGGCAGTCACTTCGACGGTATAGGTTCCCGGAGCGGTGTAAGACAAATTACTTACGCTACCCCCTGAAATGCTCGCACTGGACGTTTCACCTCCAAAGTCCCAACTGTATTGTGTTTCGGGTTGATTGGTGAAAAGGGGAGCCAGGTTGAAATTGTTGGTAGAAAAACACTCGGGTTCAGGTACATCAAAGGCCGGATTGATTTCGGGAAATATTTCTACAAATGCGGTAGCCGTATCGTTGCAGGTGTATGGAGCCGAAACAATGAGCTCAACTTCAAAAACCCCAGGATAAGGGTAAGTATACGTAGGAGATTCCTCATCAGAACTGTCATCGTCGCCTGTGACGCCAAAGTCCCACTGCCAGTTTGTTCCATTGGCAGAGAGGTTGTCAAAATCAAATGTGTAACCTTCGCAGAAGGAGGACTGGTCGGCGATATTGGCAATCGGGTCCGCGGGGGCGACCCATTCAAACGTTTGATTGGAAACGCATCCATAATGTTCTGCTACCGCGGTCACGTTCCAGTTTTCTTCATTGGCAAAGGTTACCCAACCGGGACTTTCTAAATTGGAACTTGCCGGCAATCCACCTGCAAATGTCCAAGTGATGTTTGTGCTGCTAGTGAAAGCGCCGTCAACGGACAAATCGAATGCTTCGACACCGTTCAAGCACGCAAAATCATTCAATTCGATTTCCAAGTCAATGGGCTCATAGATGTAAAATACTTGGCTGGAAGTGTCTGCACAGGGCCACGATGGATTCGCGACGAGTATCACTTCGTAAGTGCCCGTGTCAGGGTAAGTGAAGGTGGGAGCTTCCTCAAAACTGATGTCAGTGTCGGTTCCGGGAACACCGAAATCCCACAACAATTCTTGCGCTCCAATGGAGTTTTCAAAGAACTCAATGGTCTCTCCAATGCAGTATTGGTCGGTCGATTGTGGTTGTGCGGCAGAAATAATGGTCGGGTCGCACATGACCACATTCAGTTGGAAATCTCGCATGACGGTGCTTAACAGTTCGCCATCTCGGTACTCGGACACGCAGATTCCGATGACGTATGCACCGGGCGCAGTTGGGAAACCTGTGATTGCTCCGGTTGCGGCATCAATCTCAAAGGGAGGAGCCGAAGGGATAGGATCCATTGCGCCAAACCCAGGGGACCAAGGGATATCATTGAAGGTTGAAGCCGGTAGAGGCTGCGGCGCTGGATTATCAGCACTTGCGCCATTTAGCGGAGTGCAAAGTGCGTAGCTCAAAGAGTCTCCGTCTATATCCGTAGCTCCTTGGTCAAGAAAGAAATCAAAATTTGCACAAATGGCTTCCGGGGGGTAGGCGTTGAAAATAGGACTGCTGTTGGGGTTGGAATCATCAACAAATGGAGGAATCTGCGTCGTCAATGTGATGCCCACTTCCCCTGGATTGGGTAGATTCGATATTCCCGGATTGCGACAACAGCGTTGAAACACGAGGTCATATCCAATCGCACTCGGAGGCAGGAACACGACTATCGAATATTCTAGACGTTGCAGGCACAATTCATCAGGTAAGTTTCCACAAGGATTTTCGAGAACGGTATCAAGTGGATCGGTGGACGATTGATCGAGGTTAACGGTGTAGACGTTGTATGGGTTGTTCCCTTCGAAGATTCCGAGTTGAATGGATTGATCAAGGTTGTTCCCCGATTTCCCATTTTCATAACACTCCCGATAGAACACGAGCGAGATTTCAAAATTGCCATCTCCTAGGTATTCGTATACAACCTCTCCACCCATGGCATGACCTGCAAACACCACATGGGTCAGACCTTGGAACACCATTGCGCTAGCCAACAGGAATGAAGCAAGGAAGCGATTCGCTTGCCTTCCTCTTTTGCTGGAGCCTTTGAGCTCAATGTTAATCTGTTGTTGAGATGCCATGAACAGCGTTTGTTATGAGAATACAACAGCACAATGGGTGCATTAGTTGCAACAGGGTTACCTTTAAGCCGTGGAAGATAATAATGAACGCATCCGTTTCGATGCATTGGATATGCATCCGGACGTCATGGACGCGCTGGATGCGATGGGATTTCAAGAGGCAACACCGATTCAGTCAGAGTCCATTCCAAAGATATTGGACGGACAGGATCTCATGGGAATTGCGCAAACGGGCACGGGGAAGACAGGCGCTTTTCTCTTGCCTACTATCGATCGCATTTTGGATACGCCAGACAACGGCAAAATCAAGGCTCTTATTGTAGTGCCAACCCGCGAGTTGGCCCAACAAATTGATCAAGCAGTCGAGGGTTTTGCCTATTATGCGAAAGTCACGAGCCTCGCCATTTATGGCGGAGGTTCTGGACAAGATTTTTCGCGAGAGAAGAAAGCGCTGACAAAAGGTGCAGATATCATCATTGCCACACCGGGTAGATTCCTTTCACACTTGACGTTGGGTTATGTTGACCTGTCTGAGCTCACGTGTTTGATCTTGGATGAAGCGGACCGCATGCTCGATATGGGATTCCACGGAGACATCATGCGGATTGCAGAGAAATGCAAGAAAGAAAGGCAAACACTGCTTTTCAGCGCTACCATGCCGGACCGAATCGAAACCTTGTCGAAAGATTTGTTGAACAATCCTGTAACGGTCAAGCTAGCATTGTCGAAACCGGCGGAAAAAATCAAGCAAGGAGCTTACGTGTTGTTCGATCACCAGAAAGACGATGTTTTGGTCGAATTGCTCAAAGAGCGCAATGTGAAGTCAGGCATTGTTTTCACTTCACGAAAACGAACGGTTTCTCAAATCACTCGAACGCTGAAGAAAGCGGGCATTCGATGCGAGCGGATTTCTTCTGATGCAGAACAATCAGAACGCGAGTCCGTCATGCTCGGTTTTCGCCAGCGTAAGTTTCCCATATTGGTGGCAACTGACGTCGTAAGCCGGGGAATTGATATCGACAATATTGAGTTGGTGGTCAACTACGATGTGCCCCCCAATGAGGAGGATTATGTTCATCGAATTGGCAGGACTGCTCGAGCCGATCGTGATGGCGAAGGGGTCACCTTGATCAATCCGGACGATCAATTTCGCTTTGGAAAAATTGAAAAGCTGATCGAAAAGGAAGTCCCAAAATTGGCCATTCCAGAGCGGTTAGGGAAAGGGCCTGAATACAACCCGAAGAGCCGAGGCGGCGGCGGCGGCCGGCATGGCGGAAGGTCAGGTGGCCATGGTGGTAGAGGCGAGCGCAAACCTTTTCGTGGCGGTGGTGGCGGTAACTCCAATGGCGGTGGAGGAAACCGAGGCAAAAAGCCTTTTAACCGAAACAAGCCAAAGCACGGTTCATAAGCTATGTCAGAAGATTCTGAGGCAAATAATAAGGGGAAATCCGTCTTCCGTTCTCACGAGGAGTGGAAGGAGCAATTGAGTCCCGAATCATTCCGCGTTTTGCGGGAAAACGGAACCGAGCGGCCGTTTAGTTCCGGGTACCATCAAGTGGGTCAGAAAGGCACGTTTTATTGCAAGGGCTGCGATGCCGCGCTTTTCGCAAGTGACGCTCAATTTGACGCGGGGTGCGGCTGGCCAAGCTTCGATCGCCCCGCAGAGCCATCAATCCTTGAAGAGCGTCTCGACAGAACCCACGGAATGGTCAGGGTTGAGATCCGTTGCAACTCTTGCGGTGGGCACCTGGGGCACCTTTTTCCAGATGGGCCAACGGAAACGGGGAACCGTTACTGCATCAATGGCGTATGCTTGGTTTTGAAGGCAGATTAACGCTTGCCGCTATCGTTGGTTTTCCGAATTCCATGGCGACTCACGAAGCTTGTATCGATTAGTTGTTTTTTTTCGCCCTTCCGTTTTCAAGTCCAAAATGATTTTTCGGAACTCCCGTTGAATTCGAGTCAATTGTGACGCTTTTTGGTAACCGATGATTTGAGCCAATTCATTTGTAATGTTGCCCTTCAAATCAATGAGTTCATGCTGCAGGGCGTTTATTGTTGCAAGCAATTCAATGCGATCAGCATCGGAATTCGCAACCTCGAGTGACTCCTCAGCAGAGCGAATTTCTTTCCCCTGTGTTTTGATTTTCTCTTCGGCCGCTTCTGCGGCAGGCCAAAATAGTCGGCTTTCCTCAGCGCTCAAATCGAGTTGGTCCTCATAAAAGGCAACCCTGAGCGCGCGCATGCCTTCTTGCCGCTCAACGCTGGGGCGAAATTTTTGTCGATCGGATTGACGCCCATCTTGTTCTGGCGATTGAGCATTTCCGATAATTGTTGTGACTAACAATAGGCTGAGTATGATGGTATGATTCATTTCCAGGTAGCTTTTAAGTTAGAATGGTTAGAAAGATTCAGTTAATTCAAAGAACAGTTGATCGTCATTGAGCCACTGGTTCAATTCGGAATCGGTTAAGTAGATATCGTTCTTATTCGTCTTCTCCCACAGGCAATAGAAAGTCGCGCACGTTGCTTCGTCTGTAGTGGTTACGAAGAACGCAATGAAGCCGATGAGCAAGGTGATAAACGCCGCCGCATAGCCCACCCAAGGGCTATGAATGCCATTCACTCGGATGGACGAGGGCGTTTCGCTCAGGGATGCATTCCAGATTTGTTCCCGTTGATGTGCGAAAAAACCGTCGGTGGGCAATGCCCCCTTTGAATCTGTGAGATTAAGGTTTTGTTTGACCATGTTGCTATTAAGAGGTTTCTCGTTGTCCATGGGTTTAATCGATGATGAAATCATGTTTCTTTAGAATGTTCTCGACTTTTTTTCGTGCGTGGTGATAGCTGGCCTTAAGCGCACCATCTGAAACACCGGTAATCGAAGCAATTTGTCCAAACTGAAGCCTTTCAAAATGGCGCAACAGAAAGACCTCGCGCTGTCGCGTTGGTAATTGCTTCACAGCTTCTTGAAGAAGCCTTCGTATTTCCATTTCGCTCAAATGGTCGGCAGCAGCTGCAGCGCAATCAATGGGTAGCTTCCTTTCGCTGCGTGTGAATCGTCGTTGGATCCTCGATCGTTTGCGTAAACTCTCAATGCCTTTTCGATGTGCAATGGTGTACAGCCAAGTTGAGAATTTGGATCTCTCTTCGAATGTCTCTATTGACCTGAGCAATTGAATGAACGTCTCCTGCGTGGCATCATCGGCATCATCGTGGTTTCCCAAAAGATGAAGCAAATGAGAATAGATCTGTTTTTGCCATGCATCCATCATGGCTTGGAACGCTCGATTTTTCACCGTCAAATCCGTGGATTTTAATCCAGGGAGCCATGCAGGCTGATCGTATTTCTGGGATTCCTTCATCCGTTTCAATTGAGAAGCATCGAAAAACGGAAGGTTTAATCGTCAACGGACATGTCTGGAAAACCCATTCATTTGCTACGGCGCAAAAACCAAAGAAGCGTGCCGCCGCCTAAGAAGGTGAGGGTAGAGATTAATTCGGCTTGTGTGAATTCCATGCCCGCGAAATCCATGACGGCGTTTACCCGGATTTTTTCGATGAAAAATCGCTCTGCTCCATTGAACATGCAGTACAAAGCGAACAATGTGCCAGGGATCTTGAATCGCTTTCGAACGGACCAGAGTACGCAGAAGATTCCAGTTGCCATGAGGGTTTCGTAAAAAGCGGTCGGGTAAACACCCGGGTCTAAATAGGTGCCGTAACCTTCAAAAATGGGCCATGGGTCTGAGGGGCCTATGAGTTTCCCGGTGTAACCGGCCATTCGCTCGCCAAAAACTCCATTGACATTGTTGGGGAATGAATACGACCACATCCAGTCCGGCAGCCAACTGAGCCAATCGGGCATTGGATTTGAATTTGGGATGCCCCAGTCGCCATCTCCACTGACCTGGCATCCGATGCGTCCGACGCCATATCCGAGCATCAATCCGGGGGCAACGGAGTCCGCCAAATGCAAGAAATGTATGCCGTTCTTCTTGGCGTAAACATAAACAGCAAGTCCACCAACAATCAAACCACCGTAAATAGTGAGGCCACCGAGGAAATTGGAAAGAGAAGGATCTGTGAAAAATCGAACCAGTTCGTCTGGGTACTCAAACAGGTGGAACAGCTTGGCTCCTGCGACGCCTCCAATGGCAGCTGCAGCTACAATTCCACCGACATGGGTATGGGCTGGCACTTGGAGTTTTTCGGTTTTTATGGGCTTCGAACGAGTTGCGCGGGTTTCCCACCATTTCCATCCCACCATGAGTCCGGCGCAAACAATTCCGAGTCCAATACTGCCTTCTAAACTGAACAAATGAGACTGAGGTAAACCGCTGGAAAAAAGCTCTTTAGAGTTGTAGAATAAATAGATAAATTTCCATCCGATGAGGAATCCAATGAGACCTTGTGTCAGCCATTCGACAAACGACACAGGTCCACCGCTTTGCACGGTCACGGTGGATGCCTCAAAGATTCCCAGTTTTTGTTTGCGATCCATCTCCCGTTTGAGGGTGGCTGCGGCGGTGACAAAGGCAAGCGCAACGAAAAGGCCAAAGGAGTTGATCAACTTGAGCGCAGGGAAGTCCCATCCAAAAAGGTCAAAGAATGCGTGGTAGAGTGTTGGATACATTGAATCGATGGCGTTAATGGCGATGGCCTTGTATGAAACCAGCTGCTCGAATGGTTTGTAAACGAATTTCGGCGATTTCGTTGGCGGACACTTCTGAGGCGTCGACACCCACCCGGACGTATTCGGGTGTATATCCAAAGCGCAGTCCGTCTTCAACAGAATCTTCAAAAAGCACTTCGCGCGATTGCGCCAGGAACTGTTCGTAGTGGGCGCGCTGTTTTTTTAAGGACAGGGTTCGTAATATTTTTGTGCGCTCCTTACGAATGGGTACCGGAACGGATTCTTCCAAACGCACAGCCGTGGTTTTGTCACGTTCGGAGTAGGTGAAGACATGAAGATAGCTGATCGGCAGCCCTTGGAGGAATGAATACGTCTCTTGAAATGCATCTTCGTCTTCTCCTGGAAAGCCTGTGATGACGTCTACTCCGATGCTCGCGAGTGGCATCCTTTGCCGAATTCGTGCGATGCGTTCCGCGTACAGGTCGGTGCGGTAACGCCGGCGCATCGATTTTAAGATGCGATCCGATCCGCTTTGCAGCGGAATGTGAAAATGTGGCTGGAAGCGTTGGCTTCTGCTGACATAGTCAATGATGGTTTCATCCAAAAGATTCGGCTCTATGCTGCTGATTCGCATGCGAGGGACAGCGATGGCACGATCCAGCTCCTGCACGAGATCCAAGAAGTTCTCCCCAGTGCTTTTCCCAAAATCGCCGATATTCACTCCGGTCAAAACGATTTCCTTCGCACCTGAATCAACTGCTTTTCCAGCCATCTGAAGGGTTTCGGCAATCGTTGCATTCCGCGACCTGCCGCGTGCGAGTGGAATGGTGCAAAAGGAGCAAAAATAATCGCAGCCATCTTGGACTTTTAAAAAAGCCCGCGTTCGGTCATTGCTCGAAAATCCGGGAACAAAAGCCTTTACTTCTTTGATGGGATTGACATCAATGGCAGCGGGATCATCTGGCTGCATCTGGAGGAGATGCTTCGGGAGGTTGAATTTTTCCTGCGCGCCGAGGACGAGGTTTACGCCCTCAATTTGGCTGATTTCCTGGGGTTTTAGCTGCGCGTAGCAGCCAACAACGGCAACGAAAGCATCGGGATTTCCATTGCGCGCTCTCCGGACTGCGTTTCGGCATTTGGCGTCAGCTTGATCTGTAACGCTGCAGGTGTTAATCACAACAACATCAGGAGCATCATCGATTCCGACGCGCGCATAACCGGCGTCGGCCAAATCACGGGCTATCGTTGATGTTTCGCTGAAATTGAGCTTGCATCCAAGGGTGTGAAATGCCGCTGTTCCTCCGGGAGTCATGGAGCGAATTTAAACCAGAATGAAGGTGCTCATCCCTTATGTGGTCGGTTCATTATGAATTTTTGCAACCATTTGCGGATTTCGCTGTTATATTGCAACACCTGAATTCTGAAACCATTTCACATGCGCAATTTCTCTCTTAGTGCCATGGCACTCTTATTGGCGTTAGCATCTAACGCTCAGACCTTCTCCAATGCTTCTTCGTCGCTGCCAGACAGTTACAACAGCGGCAACTGCGTCGGCTTCACCGACATGGACAACGATGGCTATGACGACATTGTTGTCTTGGATGGGTCTACGACTGTAAAAGTTTTGTACCAAAATGGTTCGGGCGAATTTACTGAAGTGAACTACGGGGATGTTTCAAATAACAACCAGTGGGGCATGACCATCGGCGATTACGATAACGATGGACACAAAGACGTTTTTTCGGGTGGATCTTACGATGGCGTGCACGTGAAGCACATCGACGGAATAGGGCAGTGGTCAGACTTCGACCTCGAGAATGGCTCAATGTTCATGCAGGCCTGCAACTTTGCGGACATCGACAACGATGGCCAGCTCGATGTCTTCGGATGCCATGATGATGCGCTCTCACGCACTTGGAAAGGAAATGGTTCGGCGTTGGATTTCGATGCGGACCTCATCGACCTCACCAATTATGATTACAGCGACTACCCATCCACCGACCACAGTGGTAACTATGGAACGGTCTTCTGTGATTTCGATCATGATGGGGATTTGGATTTAACCATCGCGAAGTGCCGTCAGTTTGTTTCGGACCCAAATGACCCACGCCGCATCAACCAAATCTGGATGAACAACGGCGATGGCACATGGTCAGAAGTGGCGGAGGAGCGAGGTCTGGTCTTGAATGAGCAGAGCTGGACCGTAGACTACGCGGACTATGACAACGATGGGGACTTCGATTGTTACTTGACCAACCACTCAACCACCATGAAGTTGTTGCAAAACGATGGCAGTGGATACTTCACCGACGTTACGGACGAAGCGGGCTTGGGAGCTAGTGGTTTTGTGTTGCAAGCAAAGATGACTGACTTTGACAACGATGGATTCGTTGATGTTTTGATCTCAGGAGGTTTCCATTCTTATTTCCACAACAATGGAGACGGAACATTCACAGAGGTGAACACCTTCGTTGCTGGGGACACCATGCACAGCTTTGCTGTTGGAGATGTAAACCGAGACGGCTTTGCAGATTTGTACGCGAGCTACGGCAATGGATACAATAGTCCTGATAACAACAACGATGATATTTTATGGTTGAATCAAGGCAATGCCAATCATTGGATTGCTTTCGACTTGGAAGGCATTGAATCCAACAAAGACGCTGTTGGAGCGACCGTGGTGATCACGGGTGCCTTTGGCACGCAAATTCGAGAGGTTCGGGCAGGAGAAAGCTATGGCATCACCAACACATTTGCCTGCATGTTTGGATTGGGTGAAAATGAAAGCATTGAGACGGCCACCATTAATTGGCCAAGCGGTATGGTGACCATCATTGAGAATCCTGGCATCGACCAATACCACAACTTGCTCGAAGCACCATGCATGACGGATTTGATCCTGACTGTTAGTGGAGAGACATCCATTTGCCCAGGAGAAACGGTTGATTTGATCGTAGAAGGCGATTTTGCGAGTTACGCGTGGTCCAATGGAACCACGGAATCCACCTTGGTGGTGGGTGAGACCGGCAACTATAGCGTAACCGCTTACGACGCAGATGGATGTGCAGCCGTTTCAACGGTGGTGTCGGTGCAAGTCGTAACGGCTGAGGCTCCCGTGGTGACTGCACTGGGAGAATTGAGCTTCTGTGAAGGTGGTTCTGTTGATTTGGTGTCAGAGAGTTCAGGAGACTGGACATGGTCCAATGGAGAGGAAACGCAAAGCATTAACGTCACAGAGTCCGGCACGTATTTCTTGACAGTTACTGATATCTGCGGAAACGCAAATCCATCGGCGGAATTCATGGTGCTCGTATTGGAAGCACCTGATACACCGGTAATCACGGGTCCTTCTGAATTAGACGGACCGCAAGTCATCACACTGGAGTCATCTTCAGAAACAACCCATTGGTATGACTCCGAGACTGCCTCTGAAGCAATGGCCGTTGGAGCAACTTACGAGTTGGACGCACAATCGTCAACAACCGTATGGGTCGAGGACATCTCAGCTGAAGATATGGTCGAAGGATCAGGAGGTCGCGCTGACACAGGTGATGGTCAATACCATGATAACAGCATTCGTTGGTTGCTATTCGATGCATACGAAGACATCGTGATCCGCAGCGTTGACGTTTATGCGAACGGCGCGGGTGACCGCGAAATCGGTGTCGTTGATTCTGAAGGCAACGTGGTGGCATCCGCTGTCTTCGAAGTTGCTGATGGCATGAACACTCTTGAGCTGGATTTTGAGTTGGAGCAGGGCAACGATTACGGCTTGCGTAGTTTGGATAATGATCCTCAGCTGTGGCGTGACGCCCCAGATACAGAGATGGCTTATCCTTATGCCATTGGGGATTTGGCTTCAATTACGCAGAGCACAGCTGGTGGAAACAATGCGTATAATTATTACTACTTCTTCTACAATTGGGTGGTTCAGACTCCATCCATTGCATGTGCATCGGAACGCATTCCTTTCACCATCAATGTGACCGGAATATCAGAAGATTTTGAGGTCACGTTGGATTTGTATCCGAATCCCTCCAATGGACGCGTTCAATTGAATGCGAATGGAATGTCCAACACACCATTCGAGTGGAGTTTGATGTCGACTACCGGAATGCTTGTCGATCAGGGCATGGCCACATCAGGTGAATGGTTGGATTGGTCAGACTTGGCCAAAGGCACGTATGTGTTCCGATTGAACTCAGAAGAAGGCGCCATGATTAAGCAGGTGATCTTGCAGTAAGAATTGGAATTTCTGATGAAAAAAGAACAGCAGCCAGAAGGCTGCTGTTTTTTTTTATCTCAAGGAATGGGTGGGGACTGCTTGATTAAATCCGCTCAACATCCGTGCCGAATATTCCCTGAGACGCACGTTCAAAGGCGTCCGCCTGTCCCCGTCTGATTTCCACGATGATGGTGCACGATTCCAAAAAGATTTGTTCTGTCGGCTTTGCCTTCCACTTATCGAAGTGATTCATAATGGCTCCCATTAGATCGTATGGAAACGAAACCTTGAAGGTGGTCAAAAGGACTTCTTCTTTTATTTCAGCGGCTTCGAGCGCGCAGCGCGTAGCCGTTCGATAGGCTTCAATTAGCCCGCCAACACCCAGCTTGGTACCTCCGAAATACCGGATCACCACTCCGAGGCAGTTGGTTACGTTCATGCTTTTGAACGCTCCTAATATGGGTGGGCCAGCACTATTGCTGGGTTCGCCATCATCGGATGTCTTCCAAGTATCGCCATGGATTCCAAGCCGATAGGCATATGCATGGTGCCGGGCATCGTGGTACTTTTTTCTGAGGCTTTTCAAATGATCATCGACTTCATCTTCAGCCTTTAGCGGAAATACGTAACCAAAATGCTTCGAACCCTTGACTTTATACATGCCGGAGGCGGGACCGGCTAATGTCAGAAATGAGTCTTGAGGTTGCATGTGTTCCGGCATGATTGGACAGTAACCTTTACCCGTTTTTGTGGGAACTGTATTCTGGAATGAGTGCGTGCAAAAGCGATAATGTTTCTTGATGAGCGCCTTTGGTTTGAGAGAGGGCAATGATGCGCTCAACGTCCATTGCCTTTAAGGAAGGTGGGGTGTTGGCACGCATGATCTTTGGATGATGCGTTGGCAGGAGAGACTCGCGTTTCGAAAGTAACTCCTCGTGCATCTTTTCGCCAGGCCTCAGTCCGGTGATCGCTACTTCAATGTCCTTTCCTTCTTCCATTCCGGCCAAGGCAATCATCTTCTTTGCAAGGTCCATGATCTTGATGGACTGTCCCATATCAAAGACGAATACATCGTCTTGTTTTCCTAAGGCTGCAGCTTCAAGAACAAGAGATACGGCTTCGGGAATGGTCATGAAATAGCGAGTGACTTCTTTGTCCGTCACTGTGATCGGGCCGCCAGCTTCAATTTGCTTTTTGAAAAGTGGAATGACGGATCCGTTGCTGCCGAGTACGTTTCCAAAACGGGTGATAACGCACTGGGTTTTGGACGTCGCTGCACGTTGCAACACCAAGAGTTCTGCGAGGCGTTTGGTGGCTCCCATGACGCTTGTGGGGTTCACGGCTTTGTCAGTGGATATGAAGATAAATCGGGGGCACCCCGATGCCTCGGCCGCCATTAGTACGTTTAGGCTTCCCATGGCATTGGTGTCGAAAGCCTGCCAAGGTTGCTTTTCCATCATGGGCACATGCTTGTATGCGGCTGCATGAAAGACTACATCCGGTTGGAATGATTGCAGCGTGTCATGAATCTGCTCCGCGTCACGTACATCGCCTATTTGGAGGTCGACCGTTGCCTCAACTCCCAATTGTACGAGTTCCAGATGGAGATCGTGCATCGGGGTTTCAGCTTGGTCAATAGCCAGTAGCACAGCGGGCTGGTAACCGAGCAGTTGACGAACCAATTCAGATCCAATGGACCCTGCAGCTCCTGTGACGACAACCCGCTTCCCATGCATATTTTCATGGATGGGATGGGAATTCAATTCAATGGGTTCCCGTCCCAATAAATCTTCGATGCGCAACTCTTTGATTTGACCAAAGGATAAGGCGCCATTGATCCAGCGTTCCACCGGGGGTACATCCAATGGACGAACGCCGTGACGCAGTGCGAGATCAACCATCACGCGTCGCTTTTCTTTGTCGAGATTTTGAATGGAGAGGATCATTTGATCCACGCGTCCATCCGCAAACATCATCTCGGCTTGGTGGGGATTGAGAATGTCAATCCCTTCGATTTTTTTACCGATTTTATTTCGGTCATCGTCGATGAAGGCAATCAATTTCATTCCGGACTCACCCAGCTCTCGATCGATCGCCTCTTTGGCCAAAAGACCTGCTTCGCCAGCGCCATAAATGGCAATGTGGGTTTTCACCCCCGGATGTCTCTTGTTCTGGAGGTAGAGCCACTTGACAACCCAACGACTGGAAACCATAATTGCAGTGGTCAAAATCCACTCTATGCCTAAAATGCTGAATGGAATCCAGTAGGGGGCATTTCCCAATTGAGCAGCGATGAGGTTGGCGCTAGCGAAGACCAATGTGACCGCGCTCGTGCACATGGCAATTCGCTTGACATCTTCCAGTCCGGTGTGCCGGATGATTCCAGCGGATGTGCTGAATAGTAAGAATGCTGCCAGTCGTGCCGTGATGAAAACAGGCAGAAAAGCCTTCCAAATCATCCATTCTGCTTCGGGGATTCTAAATTCAAATCGGAGCAGAGCAGCAGTGTAGAGTGCAAGAATGCTCACGCTGATGTCTACAACGGTCACTATCCAGCGGGGCGCATGTCTTTTTGGAAGGAGAACGTTCAGCATCTGAGCATCATCCTTCGAAGCACAATGAAAGAATGAAGGAACGTGTTTTCAGTCCTTCCAAAGGGGCCGAAAATTCGGACTCGTCTTGGATCAGGATGTTTCTGCGGCCCATTTCAAATTTGCCTTCAAGACTGAATTTAAAAAAAGGCAGAAAAAAATCAACCCCTGCACCGATATCGATCGACGAATTGCCCGATTCTAAGCGTAAAATGTATTCGCTCTGCAATTGCTGGTTCGTCTCTTCTTGGGATTGCATGTCTTTGCTTAGCTTACCACCTACCAGCGCGAAAGCAGCCATATTTCCGATTCGATCTGTGCGCAGCTTGAGAAGCAAGGGGAAATTGAGGTAAACGGCTTCAGTGCGTCTGCTTTTGATGGCAATATCATCTTCCTCTTGGAAATGGTATTCCAACGTACGATCTTGAAAGGACAGGCCGGGTAAAAAGCGCAATCGAACATTTTTTGTCATGTTCCATGAGGCAACCAAGGCTAGATTAAAACCGGCTTGGGGTTGGTTAACCAATTGGATTAAGCTGTCTGAAAATGTGAAATCTGGTCGCTGAATGATATTGAAATCACTTTGGTTTCCCGCAAGGCAGAATCCGAAATGGTATTTCTTGGCATCAAATGCAGCGAGATTTTTTCGCCCACCTTGCGCTTGGCTTGCCCATGAGACGAGGAAGATGAACCCGCACAATGTCGCCGTCCTCATCATGCTGCGCAAGACTGTGTTTTGGGAAGGGTCGAAAGGAATCGGCTGCATGCGTTTGAAGCGGAAGTTAGAATACAAAGCTATAACGGAGTGAACGAAGAAAAAATTGGATGCGAATTGATTCAGCTTGCCCAAATTTTAGGCCATATGAAGGCGAAAATTGCAGCAATGAAAAGGCCAGCAAATGACCATGCCATTGCTGCCATGCCTAGATAGAAAACAGGGGAGAAGAATACTTCGATATTGGATTGTTGACGCTGGACAATGCTCATGCGGTCAGATTCCAGTAAGAGCGGATTGTCCGTGACCAGCTCTTCAAAGCTCGCATCGTTTAGGATTTGAGCTTCTACTTGCTGCATTTTGATGGCTTTGCGTGCTTCCAATGCATCCGAAGCAATTCCATAGTACCAAATGCCCAACCCCAAGGGCAGCAACAAGGCGAATGAAAGTGTTTTTCGAGAAGCGAATTTCCACCGTTCCAGAAAGTCTAGCCCATGCTGTTGGAAAGCATGGTGCGTTCCCAGAGCTGCAACGGAGGTAAGTAGGGCCAGGTTCAGGAGGATGCCATATTGTGTGGAATCCTCCCACGTCCAGGTGCCCAGCGCATAGTATTTCATCGCTAGCCATGCCAGCGGTCCGCCCACATATAAAAGCCGAAGCTTATCCATTCATAGAGGATAAGAAGTCTTCGTTGCTTCGTGTTTGTTCCATTCGGTCTTTCATGAATTCCATCGCTTCGACGGAGTTCATGTCAGCGAGGTGCTTGCGTAAAATCCAAATGCGTTGCAACGTCTCCTTGTCCATGAGTAAATCCTCGCGCCGGGTTCCGGATGACAAGATGTCGATGGCTGGGTAGATCCTCCGATTGGAGATACGACGATCAAGCTGCAACTCCATGTTTCCTGTGCCTTTGAATTCTTCAAAGATTACTTCGTCCATTTTCGAACCGGTCTCTGTGAGGGCGGTAGAAATGATGGACAAGGATCCGCCGTTTTCTATGTTTCGAGCAGCGCCAAAGAAGCGTTTGGGCTTTTGCAAGGCATTCGCCTCGACGCCGCCACTCAAAATCTTACCCGAACTCGGGGAAACAGTGTTGTAAGCACGTGCCAATCGCGTAATTGAATCGAGCAAGATGCAGACATCGTGCCCGCATTCCACCATACGCTTGGCCTTTTCCAAAACTAAATTGGCGATACGAACATGGCGATCGGCAGGCTCATCGAATGTAGATGCGATTACTTCCGCATTCACGCTTCGTTTCATATCGGTCACTTCCTCCGGTCGCTCGTCAATCAACAAGATGAGCAGGTAAACTTCTGGGTGGTTTAATGCAATCGCATTTGCAACATCCTTCAATAATGTGGTCTTTCCCGTCTTAGGCTGCGACACAAGCATTCCACGTTGGCCTTTGCCAATAGGGGCAAAGAGGTCCATGAGGCGGGTACTGATGTTCCCGCCACGCGTGCTCAACTTGAATTTCTCTTGTGGGAACAGTGGCGTTAGGAATTTGAACGGAATCCGGTCCCGCACCCACTCGGGTGATCTGCCGTTCACGCTCATGACGTCAATCAATGGATAGAATTTCTCTCCAAGTCGTGGAGGACGCACTTTCGCAATGACAGTGTCGCCTGTTTGGAGGGAGTATTGTTTGATTTGCCGGGAGGTGATGTACACGTCATCCGGTGAATTCAAATAGTTGTAGTCCGCGGATCGCAAGAAACCGAAGCCTTCTTGCTGGATTTCGAGCACTCCTTCCGCGGTGATGATGCCATCAAAGTTGAAGCCATGCTCTTCCGGCTCGCTCAAGTAGCGATCCTTCTTATCATTGCGTCCATTTCTGCGATCGTTTCCTCTGCGGTCATTTCCGCGTCGATCGTTATCGCGTCGGTCGTTGTCGCGTCGGTCGTTGTCGCGTCGATCGTTGTCGCGTCGATCGTTATCGCGTCGATCGTTGTCGCGTCGATCGTTTCCACGTCGATCGTTTCCACGTCGATCGTTGTTCCGTCGTTCACCACGCTCATCGTTCTGCTTGTCGTCTCCGCGCTTGTCTTCGCTTTTTTTGTCATCATCACGCTTTTCGCTGCCTCTCTTATCATCTCGGCGCTTGTCATTTCGTCCTTTGTCATTGGAACGTTTTTCCGATGAGCCTGAGGTTACTTCTGTTTCTGCCGTTCCGTCTTCTTTTTTCGCATTGGAAGAAGGAGCGTCCTCCGCGGTGGCATTTTTCTTGGCTCGGCGCTCGCGAATGGCATCACCGGGCTGGCGCTTGCCTTTTGAATCTTCGCGCGTTGAAGATTCGGCCTCTTTGGAATTTGAGGCTTCTTTTTTGGCGGGACGCGGAGGACGGGAAGTCTTTGGCTTCACCTGCTCTCCAGTCGCTTCTTCAAGGTTGGTTTTTTTGGACCGGTTGGCGGCTGTTTTGGGCTTCGATTGAGCCTTTTTGTTTTCGCCAGGACGCAATGCTTGTTCGTCTAAAATGCTGTAAACAAGATCTTGTTTCTTCAGTTTTTCGAGTCGGCTGATTCCGAGTTTTTTTGCGATTTCCTTGAGTTCAAGGACCTTTTTCGCATTGAGTTCAATGATGTCGTACATCAATTATTGTATCAATAGTATGGTAAATGCTTGTGGGGTGTGTCCTTCTTCTAGGACCAGAGCTTTGTTAAAAGCCCTTTAATTTTCAAAGATGAAAGTGGTAGAACGAATCTAGGATATTCGCGCATTCGTTGAATGCATCCTGAGAAGGACACTGCAATGATACGGAAAAAAGATTAAACTCGTTCTCTCCTTATCCGATCTCCTAGTTCGATGACCTTCATGTTTTGTAATGCTCCGTTCTTGATATCGAATTTAATGAGGGTTCTTTTCTGATGGAATCCTTGCATGCCGCAGGCGCCAGGATTTAAGTACAAGCCTCCCCAACTTTTGTCTTGTTTCACGAGAAGGAGATGGCTGTGCCCGCAAATAAAAACGTTAGGTCGGTGACTGAGCAATGACCTGCGCACACCTTTCGCATAACGCCCGGGCCTGCCGCCGATGTGCGTCATGAAAAATTTGATGCCTTCAATGTCCCAGCTTAATTCTGCCGCGCATTCAGATCGAATTACATGGCTATCAATGTTGCCAAATACAATTCGCGCTTTTTGAGGCTGTAGGGCTTTAATGGCATCGATGACTTCAAGGGATCCGATATCGCCAGCGTGCCAGATTTCATCGCAATCTCCGAGGTGGTGATTGAGTCGTTGATCCCAATAACCGTGGTTGTCGGATAGTAGTCCGATCGTCATGCTTCAATTGAGTTCGATGATTGTATCATGATTTTAGTTTAATTTTGAGGCGTTGTGCTAAATAAAACAATTTGAGCGTGCATTCAATACATCCCAAGGTCTTCATGTTCTTCGTTTTGATTTTCTGTGTTCATGGAAGTCAAGCCTTTTCTCAATCAAATGATAAAAAGGCGACAAAACGATACAGCCAAGCCACTGAATTATACGGCCAAGGAATGCGAGTGGAGGCTTTGGTGAAGCTGGATGAAGCCACTCGATTTGATGAGGAGTATTTTGACGCTTTCATGTTGAAAGGTCAAATTTTTGCGGAGTTGAATGAATGGAACAAAGGAGTTGACGCATTGAATCGAGCATTTGAAATTGAACCCTCTGAACGAGAGGATTGGCAAGAGTCATTGGTTTCAATGTACCACCGAGGTGGGATGTACAAAGAAGCCTATCACGCACTCGAAGTGGGCGAACAATTGCGAGGATGGCAGATGCAGAGCGATCTTTTAGAAAGCTCCGTGCGATTTGCCAATACCGCCATCGATGCGCCATCTGAATTTCATCCCACCGCGCTTTTGGGCGACGTGAATTCGGAATTATCCGAGTATTATCCTGCCTTGTATTCCAGCGGTGACCGAATGGTGTTTACCCGAGAATTGGTATACCCCAATCGGTCTTTCGGTCAGGAAGACTTTTACGAAGCGCGAAAAGAGGGCGATGAGTGGTGGACCGTAAGGTCCATAGGTGAAATCAATACGCCACGAAATGAAGGAGCTCCCTCCATTCGTGGGGATGGCCGCCTTCTTGTATTTACGGCTTGTGCTGGAATTGATGGTTCGTATGGAACCCGGACTGGTGTGGGGTCTTGCGATTTGTTTCAAAGCGATTACAATGTTCTATCCTCCTCTTACAATGATGCGGCAAACTTGGAGGAGTTGAACTCAGCGAAATGGGAGAGCCAGCCTGCATTGAGTGCAGATGGCCAGTTTTTGTTCTTTGTGCGTGCTTTTCGTTCAACAGACACGGGAGAGGTGGTGCAGGATATCTATGTGAGTGAACGCAGCGATGAAGGCAGTTGGTTGCCAGCCGTTCCTTTACCGGGGGTAATCAATTCCAAAGGAAAAGAGGAGAACCCTTTTCTTCATTCGGATGGTGTTTCCCTGTATTTCGCCTCTGACGGATTGCCAGGAATGGGGGGCATGGATTTGTATGTGAGCCGTAAGCAGAATGATGGTACTTGGTCCGAACCAGAAAACTTAGGCTACCCGATCAATACGCATGGAGACGAGAATAGCTTGCAGGTTTTCGCGGACGGCAGCCATGCCATTTTTGCAACCGATCGGAATGAGCCCGGAAATTTGGACCTGTGGGAATTTGAGTTGCCTGTGGAAGTGAGCGCCAAGGCAGTGGCCCTTTGGACAGGTGAAGTTCGAGATAACTCGGGCGACCCTATTGAGGCCAAGGTTCAAGTGCTGGATTTATCAGGAAGATTGTTGAGCACGCAAAATTCAGATCCGATAGACGGTCAATTCACGCTGTCAGTTAAGACGGGTGAAGATGTGGTGATTCAAATTGAACATCCGGATTTCGCGTTTTACAGCACCATTCTTTCACCCGATTCCGAGCTGGATCCTTTTGTTTCTATAAGCCTCCAAAAATTGGAGGTGGGCATTACGATGACGTTGCGAGACGTGCGTTTTGAAAAGTCATCTGCAGAATTAGACGGTAGCTTTCAGCCCGAACTCGAGCAATTGGCCAAGACCATGTTGCAGTCTAAGATTCGCATTGAGATTCTCGGTCATACAGATTCCGATGGCAAGGCAGAAACCAACCTTACGTTAAGCGAGTTGCGCGCAGAAGCCGTGGCTCAATTTCTCGAAGATCGTGGAGTGGAAAGAGGGAGAATGGAATTGCGCGGCTTGGGGGAGACGGAGCCGATTGCCTCCAATGAGACCGAAGAAGGCAGAGCTGAGAATCGCCGGACAG
>Ga0206123_10000459_pt1 | contig 40207 bp, 49 predicted proteins | sample Helgoland_Spring_2_FD_160086 | JGI IMG/M metagenome (GOLD analysis project Ga0206123, IMG submission 160086) | Pelagic subsurface seawater microbial communities from Kabeltonne, Helgoland, North Sea - Helgoland_Spring_Bloom_20160316_1 | ecosystem: Environmental > Aquatic > Marine > Epipelagic ...
ATGTCTTCGGGGCGGGAAGCCGATTCGTCGCCGCTCTCGGAGTCGGAACGGCGACAGGGTAGATCAAGGCCGGTGAACGGTCGTTTCTGCATGGCGATGGTCGATTCTTACAGAAATGCCACGCCAGCGGTATGCGCGGCTCGCTTCAACGCGACGTCAAGCGTTGCCAACGGTAGGGTTTCCCGCAACGCAAGCTCCAGGTAGGCGGCGTCATAAGCGGACAACTGAAAGCGCCGCGCCAGTTGCAAACTGGTATTGCATGCGTATTTTTCGGTATCCGGATCGACTGCCACAGCCAGACCTTCGAGCAGACGAAGAAATTCCGTACTGCGCGACTCCGAAAGCGAATGCCTGGCTTCGGCACGTGCAATGACATTGGCCACCTCCAACGGCCAGACAGACGGCGCCACGGCGTGGGCGTCGGGATCCGCGAGACGATCCAGCACGTGGCTGGCATAGGCTCGGTCGGTTTCGCTGCCATCTGCGAACAACCATCGCATTACCACGGAGTTATCGAGGACGAACCGCATCAATCGCGGCCGTCTTCCTGCAGAGCCTTAACGTCCAAACCGACAATCGGCTCCTGCTCCTGCATGAAAGCCCGCAGCTGTAGCGCCGCATCCGCTTTGTGACGCTGCCCCGAACGCCCGAAGGGCACAAGCTCCGCGACTGGCCTGCCGCGCTGCGTAATCGTGAATCGGCTGCCGGCCCGAACCTGGCGAAGAAATGCGGACAATCGGGTTTTGGTTTCGTAAGCGCCGATTTCGGTTTGCTTGTCCATTGGATTCCCCATATTCATCGACTAGTCTCGTGACCAGTCTATTATAGATCGAGCCGCCACTAATAGGATCTCGGAGTCAAAGATCTCAGGATCAGGCCTTACATTTCACACCGAGAACGACAAAACCCGAGCGACAACCGGCACATCGCTGTCGGCTTACGGCCTCCGGCCTAAGTCGACCTACGTGATTCGATTGTTGCCGCAGTGAGGCAGATGAGTCATAGTGAGTCATCATTGGCTGTTACGGTTTAACCTCGTGACTCAGTTAACACTTCGCGGCTTTGACGCCGAACTGGAAAAACGCCTACGGGAACTTGCGGCCCGTGATCAATTGTCGCTGAACAAGGCGGCGCTGAAGCTGATGCGCCGTGGCGCCGGTCTGGAAGCAACGCCGTCACATCACCCTAGAATCGGCAACCGCTTGCGGCGATTCGGCGGCGTGCTGGATAACGACGATGCACGCCTGATTGACAAGGCCGTTGACGATTCGCGCAAGCAGGATATGGAACTCCAGGAGTGATCGCGCTGCTGGATACCAACGCCTACACGGCGCTGATGCGCGGCGAGGAATCCATTCTGGATGCATTGACGCAAGCCCATCAGATCCTGATGTCTTGCGTTGTGGTTGGCGAACTCGAGTACGGTTTTTGTCACGGCCTGCGCTACGATGATAATCGGGCGCGGCTGGAAGAATGGTTAGCGGAACCTTATGTGGATTTCCTGACGCTGACCCGTGATACGACGATTCGGTACGGGGCGATAAGTGCTGATCTACGCGGCACGGGCCAGAAAATACCTACGAACGACGCCTGGATTGCCGCACATGCGACCGAGCATCGTGCGACAGTGTGGACGCGCGACAGACATTTTGACCGGATCGCGGGGGTGCAGGTGCGTGGGTGGTGATGAAGGGGGTCGTGATGAAGGGGGTCGGGCCTTACATTTCACATCACGGGCGAGCGTCTCTGCGATGGGAAACCGATACTTCGCTGTCGGCTCACGGCCTCCGGCCTAAGCCGGCGTACGGCACCCTCCGCATTCTAACCGCGGGACCGGATCCTATAACGCACGCGGTCCGGGGAAACCAAGTGTCCGCTTGTTGCAGCAATGGCTGATGTCGTCGGAACTCTCATCGGTTGGCCCGCCATGCGCGTACAAGGCTTTCTGTAGGGAATGACCCGAATCACGACACAGATGGACGGTGCATTATCGGTGCTGTAAATCGATCGGACGCTTGGCACAGCGGGACGCGCGAGCCGGTACGCCATCTGGTGCTGGTATTGGGCGATCAGCTTGATCCGCACTCGGCTGTGTTCGACGGTTTCGATGCGCGCCGGGATGTGATCTGGATGGCGGAGAACGAGGCCGAGGCCACCCATGTCTGGTGCCATAAGAAGCGCCTGGTTCTGTTTTTCTCGGCCATGCGCCATTTTCGTGACCGGCTTCTGGCGGCGGACCTGCGCGTGGCGTATCACGCATTGGCTAGCGACCGGCGCCATGACAGTGGCCGCGACTTCGCCGCGGTTCTGCGGGCATCGGTACGGCGGCTGACGCCGGAACGTCTGGTGGTGCTCGAGCCGGGCGACTGGCGGGTGGCTGACATGCTCTCCGGGGTGGCCGAGGAGTTGGGTCTGCCGCTCGATGTACGCGCCGATCGACATTTCTATTGCGGCATTGATGAGTTCGGCGATTGGGCCAATGGTCGCAAGCGCGTCGTGCTTGAGGATTTCTACCGTCACATGCGGCGTACGCATGGCACGCTGATGGATGATGACGGCCCCGCGGGCGGCGCATGGAATTTCGACAAGCTCAATCGGCAGGCCTTTGGACGCGGCGGGCCGGGCGCGCTGCCGGCGCCCGTGACATTCGAGCCGGACGCCTGCACGCGGGACGTGATGGCGCTGATCGAGCGGCGCTACCCCGATCATCCGGGATCGACCGACAGCTTTGACCAACCGGTGACGCCGGAACAGGCACGGCGTGCGCTCGATGACTTCATTACACACCGCCTGACTGATTTCGGCCCCTGGCAGGATGCGCTCTGGACGGATACCCATCTGCTGTACCACTCGCGCCTGTCGGCCGCGCTCAATCTGCATCTGTTGGATCCGCGCGAATGCGTGGACGCGGCGGTGACGGCCTGGCGGGAAGGCCGGGTACCGCTGGCCAGCGTGGAGGGTTTCGTGCGTCAGATTCTAGGCTGGCGCGAGTTCGTCCGCGGGCTCTATTGGCATTTGATGCCCGGCTATGGCGATCACAACGCGCTCGGCGCCGAGTTGCCGGTGCCCGCCGCCTACTGGCATGGCGACACCGATATGCGGTGCGTGCGGGAGTGCATGAACAACGTGCTGCCGCACGGGTATGCGCATCATATCCAACGGCTCATGATCCTGGGGTTGTTCGCTCAACTGGCCGGTGTACATCCGCGTGCCTTTCACGACTGGCATATGGCGATGTATCTGGATGCCGTCGACTGGGTCAGCCTGCCGAATGCGCTGGGCATGAGCCAGTATGGCGATGGCGGCATCATGGGCACCAAGCCGTATTGTGCCTCCGGCAATTACATCAGCAAGATGAGTAACTATTGCCGCAATTGCCGATTCGACCCCAAGCAGGCCGTCGGCGACAACGCGTGCCCCGTGACGACGTTGTACTGGGATTTCCTCGACCGCCACGCGACGCAGTTTGCCGGAAACCGCCGCATGCATTTCCAGATGCGTAATCTGGAGAAAAAACGTGATCAGCCGGGGACGATGGAGGCGATCCGCGACCGCGCGGCAGGGCTCAGGAACACGATTGCGGCGGGTGATCGCCTTTGATCAAAGTACGGTGGTCAAACCTTGACCGGGCAAGGATAACCCGGACGTGATCGGTCGCTCCGCGCGGCGGCCGGCGACACGGGCCGGGCCCATTCCGGGTTTTGGCGCGACCGCATCAAACCACGTCTTGCGGACTGTCAGGCCGGTACGTGTTTACCGTCCCAATCGAAGACATCGCCGCTGTCATCGGGTGTCAAGCCGGCCAGCACGCTCAAAAGCCGCGTTGCCGCGAATTCGGGTGTGAACAGCTTGCCGTCCGGTACGTTGCGCTGAAACGGTTTGGACAACGCTGTGTCCGTGGTGCCCGGATGCAGACCCACGCAGATAAGCTGCCGGGATTGGCGCCGCAGTTCGATGGCCGCGGTGCGGGTGAACTGGTTCTGCGCGGCCTTGGACGCACGGTAGGCATACCAGCCGCCCAAGTGGTTATCGGAAATCGATCCCACGCGCGCGCTGAGGCTGGCGAATACAGCGCGTTCGCCGTGCGTCAACAGCCCGGCCCAATGCTTGAGCATCAATAGTGGACCGCTGGCATTGACTTCGAACGCCCGCGCCAGATTGTTCGAATCGATATCGGCGAATCGTTTTTCAGGCCGCATGCCGCCTTCCCGATCGTGCAGCAGCCCCGCGCACACGATGACCATATCAAGCCGTTCAACGACCGAGGCGACGTCATCGGCGGCGCGCTTGATACTTGTTTCGTCGGTGATATCCAATGGCACCGACTGGACTTTGCCGCGCCCGCGTTCGACCAGCGCCGGCAGATCATTTGCTCGCGGGTCGCGGGCGGTGACAAACAACCGGTTCACATCGTCGCGTGCGACCAGCTTTTCGGCGAACGCACGGCCCAGGCCGCGGGCAGCGCCCTGGATCACAATGTTGCGTTTATGCATGCAGTGATGATCTCGTCTGCTTTGGTGCGGGTCATGGGGTCAAGCATTACATTTTACATTCAGCAGAAGACAGCGGAGAGAATGGTACCAACGGTGGTTGTTGCGGATACTGTGGACTCGGTCGGACCGGGTTTCGCGCTGATGCGCGATTCCCTTTTCGTTTGCTTGTCCAAAGCGGGGCCTGTTGCGGCCAGAACTCGGGCCGCTTTGGCGGCCCTCAGACAGGCTGGCCGCACCGGCGCAGTGCGCCGGACACCCTTCGCCGCTGCGCGTCTGCGTCGCCATGCCACGGGACCCAATACAGGCATGCCGAAGCCTGACTCTGGTTTGTGTTCCAACCCCTTATTGCTCCGAGTCACAAAGCTGATGCGCCGTGGGCCGGGCTGGAATCAACACCATCACATCACCCGGAAATTCGGCAACCGTTTGCGGCGGTTCGGCGGCGTGCTGGATGACGATGAGGTACGCCTGACCCACAAGGCCATTGACGATTCGCGCGAGCAGGATATGGAACTCCATTAGTGATCGCATTGCCGGACACCAACGCGTATCAGACGCTCATTTGATATTGTCGCTGGCGGTCTCCTGCTAGCAAACCGTATATCGATGTCAGATTACGCGCTGTGCGCTAATCTGACCTACGCGTGGGAAACGTTTCCCGCCACTCCAGCCACGCGGGCGGCCCGGTTCCATTCGCGAAACAATATCCGTTCGTGTTCATAAACGGTTCAGTCGATCTATCGTTAACTCTGTACTGAACGCTCCAAACGTTCCAAACGTTCCACACTTGAATCGATAGGAAACTGCCATGAAAAAATCACTGATACATACACTCGCGGTGGGCACGCTAGTCGCCGGCATGGCCAGCACGCCAGCCATGGCGTTCGACGACAATACACTTTCCCAGGCATTGGGTGGCGGCGTTGGCGGCGCATTGGGCGCTGCTGTCGGTAACGAAATCGGCGGCGAGAAAGGTGCCTTGATCGGCGCCGCTGCCGGTGCGGCCGGTGGTTCCTGGGTGATCAACAACCGGAATGACGACCGCTACGACGATCGTTACTACGATGATCGTGGGTACGACGACCGCTACCGGCGTGACCGCGGTTACGGGCGCTACGGTTACCGTTGATCGCAATGCACCGGGCAAAGTAGGCGCCGCCTCATCGGGGCGGCGTTTTTTTATTGGCTACGGCAAAGCCCAGCGTTAACCGGCGTTTTTCTCTGTCGCCGTTCTGGCATTCGCTTTCCAGGAGGGCCAGAATACCGGTGGCAATATCCTTGAATACGGGCAATGAGTACATTCTGTATCGGTGATATCCACGGTGCCTTGGGCGCTCTGGATGCGCTGCTCGACCGGCTGGCGACGGATGCGCCGGACGCACAACTTTGGTTCGTCGGCGACCTGGTGAATCGTGGGCCGGATTCGGCGGGTGTTTTACGCCGAGTGCGGGCGCTTGGCGAACGTGCAGTCACGATTCTGGGTAATCACGATCTGGCCTTGCTTGCTCTAGCCCAAAGGCCGGATGCGTACGAGCAGGCGAATCCGTCGCTGCGTGATCTGTTGCAGGCGCCGGATTGCGATGAGTTGCTGGATTGGCTCCGGCACCGGCCGCTGATCCACCATGATGCGGCACTCGACTGGACCATGGTCCACGCGGGTATTCCTGCCGAATGGACGGTTGCCGAGGCGCAGGAACGGGCCGCGGAACTCGAATCCGCGCTGCGCGGACCGGACCATGCTGCGTTTCTCGGCGAGCTATTCGGCAACACGCCGGAAAAATGGGACCCGGCGCTAACCGGCATCGAGCGACTACGCTATGTCACCAACGCGCTGACGCGGCAGCGCTTCGTACATGCGGACGGGCGCCTGGATATGGGTTACAAGAAGACCCTTGCGGGCGCGCCGCCACACTTGACGCCCTGGTTCGCGATGCCGGATCGGGCGAACGCCCGACAGCGGATCGTTTTCGGGCATTGGTCGGCGCTGGAACAGGTCGCCTGGCCGGAATGCAACGTCTGGGGTATCGATACCGGCGCGGCTTGGGGCGGGCAGTTGAGCGCGTTGTCGCTGCACACGCCGGAGCCGCGGCTGATCCAGGTCGATAGCCCGTAGCGAACACAACTCGCTGCGAGCAAAAAAACGACGATTCCACGCAACGAAACGCCAAGGAATCTGGCGACAGAAGCTGGCGTGTGGCGTGCCCAACTAGTGCGGCACGACGCCCGGTGAAGAAAACCCGAAGTCCGGCTGATTACGCCCGCTGCTCGAACGTGACGAGGATAGAGACAACCCGATATCAGAGCGTTTCTCAGTATCCGATGTTTACGTCGCTCGGGCCAAGTGCTGGCATCGTAAGCCGACAGAATGATCCACGCATTGCACCGGTCACGCGTCGCATTCGTCGCATTGCGCGCTGCACTCAAATCCGGCCGACGCGTACCCTACTGTTTTAACTTGCTATTTGCGATTTTCCGGATCGCTTCTATTATCTGCCCCCCCCCTCAACGCCCAAACACAAAAAAGCCGGCTATCCGCCGGCTTTTCCGTGACTGGCTGTCGGCCTCATGCTCAGGCCGTTGCTTCCAGCTCGTCGTCTTCGTCGGCTTCGACGTTGGGCCGGTCGACCAGTTCGACATACGCCATCGGCGCATTGTCGCCCGGGCGATAGCCGCACTTGAGGATACGCAGGTAGCCACCGGGGCGGTCGGCGTAGCGCGTGCCCAGCTCGCTGAAGAGCTTGCCGACAGCCTCCTTGTCGCGCAGACGCGAGAACGCCAAGCGCCGGTTGGCCACACTGTCGGTCTTGGCGAGCGTGATCAACGGCTCGGCTTTACGGCGCAGTTCCTTGGCCTTGGGCAGGGTCGTGCGAATCAGCTCGTGCTTGAAAAGCGACGAGGACATGTTCTTGAACATGGCCTTGCGATGCGAGGATTCGCGCCCCAGATTGGTACCGCTCTTGCGATGACGCATAACTGTTGTCCTTAGTCTACGACTGGAAGTTTGCCGGGAAGGGCTTCAAGCGCCTCAGGCGTTTTCCAGCTCGGCCGGCGGCCAGTTCTCGACCGTCATGCCTAGTTTGAGTTCGTGTTCGGCCAGCACTTCGCTGATTTCGGTCAGCGACTTCTTGCCGAGATTCGGCGTACGCATGAGCTCGGTTTCGGTCCGCTGGACCAGATCACCCACGTAGTGGATGTCCTCGGCCTTGAGGCAATTGGTCGAACGGACCGTAAGCTCCAGATCCTCGATCGGCTTGAGTAGCGCCGGGTCGATCTGCCCGCTATCGCCACCGCCCGAGGATTCCTCGCGCGCCTCCAGGTCGACGAATACCGCCAGCTGGTCATACAGCGTGGAAGCGGCCGTGCGTACGGCGTCTTCCGGCTCGACGCTGCCGTTGGTCTCGATATCCAGCACCAGTTTGTCGAGGTCGGTACGCTGCTCCACGCGGGCGCGTTCCACTGCATAGCTTACCCGGCGAATGGGTGAGAACGAAGCATCCAACCGCAGACCGCCGATTTCGCTCGCGCCCGCGTCTTCGGCACCCGGCTCGGACTTGCTCTGCGCCGGTTGATAGCCGCGACCGCGTCGCACCTTCATGCTCATGCGCAGGGCGCCGCTGGTCAGGTGCGCCAGAACCAGATCCGGGTTGACGATTTCCACGTCGTGGTCGGTGGCGATATCACCCGCGGTGACCGGCCCTTCTTCGCTCTTGTCGAGGTGCAACTCGGCCTCGTCGCGGGCATGCATGCGCACAGCCACGTTCTTGAGATTGAGCAGCACGTCGATGACATCTTCCTGCATGCCTTCGACCGTGGTGTACTCGTGGAGCACGCCATCGATGGTGACTTCGGTGATGGCCGCGCCCGGAATCGAGGACAACAGGATACGACGAATGGCATTGCCTAGCGTATGGCCGTAGCCCCGCTCCAGCGGCTCGAGCGCAATCTTGGCTCGGCGCGCATTGACCCGCTCGACCTCGACGAGGCGCGGTTTCAGCAATTGACTGGACTGCATAATGCAAATACCTCTGCTGTTGAGCAACAGCGCCGATTACTTGGAGTAAAGCTCGACCACCAGGTTTTCGTTGATATCAGGCAACACCTGATCGCGATCGGGTACCGACTTGTAAGTACCCTTGAGGCCCTTCTCGTCGACTTCCACCCAGTCGACAAGACCGAGCTGCGAGGCCACCTGGATGGACTCGAGAATACGGTTCTGTTGTTTGGCCTTGTTACGGATCGCAATCGCGTCCCCGGCCCGCACTTCGTACGACGGGACGTTGACGGGGTAATCGTTAACCGCCACGGCCTTGTGATTGACCAGCTGGCGCGCCTCGGCCCGTGTGCTTGCAAAGCCCATGCGATAGACAACGTTGTCCAGGCGGCTTTCAAGCTGCTGCAACAGCAGGACGCCGGTCGCGCCCTTCTGGTGCGCGGCTTTCTTGTAGTAATTACGGAACTGGTTTTCCAGCACGCCGTACATATGCCGTAGCTTCTGCTTTTCGCGCAGCTGCACGGCGTAGTCGGATAGCCGCTGACGACGCTGCGAGCCCTGGGCGCCCGGCGGCGTGTCGATCTTGCACTTGCCTTCCAGCGAACGGCCGCGTCCCTTGAGCAGCAGGTCGGTACCTGCGCGCCGCGACAGCTTGCATTTGGGGCCTGTATATTTCGCCATTGTCTATACCTGTAATCTTGGCAACGCGGCGCGTATTAAACGCGACGCTTCTTCGGCGGCCGGCAGCCGTTGTGCGGAATGGGCGTCACATCGATGATGCTGGTCACCTTGAAACCGGAGCCGTTGAGCGAACGGACCGCAGCTTCGCGACCCGGACCGGGGCCCTTGACGCGTACTTCGAGATTTTTCACGCCGTATTGGCTGGCACCCTCGCCCGCCCGCTCGGCCGCGACCTGGGCGGCGAAGGGCGTGCTCTTGCGCGAGCCCTTGAAGCCGCAGGTGCCGGACGTGCACCACGCCAGAACGTTGCCCTGACGATCCGAAATCGTGATGACCGTGTTATTGAACGTGGCGTAGACGAACGCGATGCCGTCCGTAACGTTGCGGCGTGCGCGCGCCTTGCGCGTGCGGCCGGAAGTGGAAGTGCCTGTCGCCATATGTCGTCTACCTTTCTAGGCTTACCTGTACTCTCGTGCGAGAAGAAACTAGCGGCGGATGGGCCGGCGCGGACCCTTGCGCGTACGCGAGTTGGTTTTGGTGCGCTGCCCGTGAACCGGAAGACCGCGCCGATGGCGCAGGCCACGATAGCAACCAAGGTCCATCAACCGCTTGATGTTCATCGAAATTTCGCGACGCAAATCGCCTTCGATGGTGTGCTGCTGCACCTGGGTGCGCAGCGACTCGACCTCGCCTTCGGTGAGATCCTTGATCTTGGTGTCGTTGGCGACCTCGGCCGCCTCGCAGATTTGCGCCGCCCGGGTGGGGCCAACGCCATACAGCGAGGTGAGTGCCACAACGGCATGTTTGTTGATCGGGAGGTTGACTCCAGCGATTCGCGCCATTCGATTGAACTCCCAGCTACCGGACTGACGTCGGGCGACGATTATCAAATCGACCAGCCCTGACTCGGGAAAAGCCCGCCACTATAGCCTTTTTACGTGATTGATACAAGAGCCGCGTTCAGCCCTGCCGTTGCTTGTGGCGCGGGTCGGTGGAGCAGATCACCATGACCGCGCCATTGCGGCGGATGACCTTGCAGTTGCGGCATATTTTCTTTACCGAAGCTCTAACTTTCATGTCCTACCTCTGACATCCGGCCGGATCGGTCCGGCCTTTTAATATCCATGAGACTGTGTGAACAACCCCGCGACGCAATGCGCTAGCGCAGCATGCCCGCGCGACCGTGCGACTTGAGGTTGTTTTTCTTCATCAGCCCTTCGTACTGATGCGACATCAGGTGCGCCTGTAACTGGGACATAAAGTCCATGACCACCACCACGATGATCAGCAACGATGTACCGCCGAAATAGAACGGCACGTTGTATTGCAGAATCAACAGTTCGGGCAACAGACAGACAAGCGTCACATACACAGCACCGGCCACGGTGAGACGCGTCAGCACTGTATCGATGTAATTGGCGGTCTGGATGCCAGGACGCACGCCGGGGATGAACGCACCGGATTTCTTCAGGTTTTCCGCGGTTTCGCGCGAATCGAAGACCAGCGCGGTGTAGAAAAAGCAGAAGAAGATAATCATGCCGGAATAGAACAGCACGTATAACGGCTGCCCCGGTGCGATAGCATTGGATACCCAGTTGGCCACCGTGCCGCCCTCGCCCAGGAAACGGATCACCGTCGCCGGGAACAGGATGATGCTTGACGCAAAGATCGGCGGAATCACGCCGGCCATATTCAGCTTGAGCGGAAGATGCTGCGTCTGGGCCGCGTACATACGCCGGCCGCTCTGGCGCTGCGCATGATGCACCGGAATCCGGCGTTGACCCCGTTCCACGAACACGACGAACGCAAGCACCGACAGTGCGCCGAAGAACAGCGCGATCACGAAGAATACGCTCAACTCACCCGTACGCACGAGATCCAGGGTGCCACCGACGGCGGACGGCAATCCGGCCACGATCGCGGCGAAGATCAGCATGGAAATACCATTGCCGATACCGCGCTCTGTGACCTGCTCGCCGAGCCACATCAGGAACAACGCCCCCGTAGTCAGACAAACCGCAGTGGTAAAGATGAACGCGAATTCGGTCGTGCCGCTCTGCGCGATGCCCTGATTCCAGAGCGCCACGCCAGTACCTATCGACTGGAAACTGGCCAGCGCCAGGGTGCCGTACCGCGTGTACTGCGTAATTTTCCGACGGCCCGCCTCGCCTTCCTTCTTGAGCTCCTTGAGCGCCGGAACGGTCGCCGTCATCAACTGCATGATGATCGACGCCGATATATACGGCATCACCCCGAGCGCGAAAATCGACAGCCGCTTGAGCGCACCGCCGGTAAACATCACGCCGACATCCAGAATCGTGCCGGACTGCTGCTCGAACAGTTGCGCAAGCTGGGCCGGGTCAATCCCGGGTACGGGTATGAACGTACCGATGCGGAACACGACCAGCGCCCCCACCAGAAACAGCAGCCTCTGGCGGACTTCCGTCAGGCTGCCGGCGTTGGGCATCATGCCGCCGCCACCGGCGGCTTGTTTGTTGGGCCGCTTTGCCACGGGTTACTCGGCGACGCTGCCGCCAGCGGCCTCGATCGCCTTGATCGCGCCCGCGCTGGCCGCTACGCCCTTGAGCGTGATCGCCTGATTGAGCTCGCCCGACACAATGACCTTGGCGCGACGCGCATCACGCGCGACCAGGCCCGCGGTCTTCAGCGCAGCCAGATCGACTTCGCCGTCGAGCTTGTTGAGATTGTGCAGGCGTACCTCCGCCGCGCCACTGGTGGCGCTACGGAAACCGCGCTTGGGAACGCGCCGCTGCAGCGGCATCTGGCCGCCCTCGAAACCGAGCTTGGTGTAACCACCGGAGCGCGCTTTCTGACCCTTGTGACCACGGCCGGCTGTCTTGCCAAGACCGGAGCCGGGGCCACGGCCGACGCGTTTGCGTTGCTGCCGGGCACCATCGCCCGGTTGGAGATCGTTGAGTTTCATAATGTGCTCCTACGCCTCCTCGATCGCGAGCATGTCGACGACCTTGTTGATCATGCCACGGTTTTCGGGCGTATCTGCCACGGTTACCGTGTGGTGCATACGCCGCAGGCCCAGCCCGCGGACACAGGCGCGATGGCGCTGAACCCGGCCGGACAGGCTCTTGATGAGCGTAACCTTGATCTGTTTACTAGCCATGACCCGCCTCTTTAAGCCGTTATCTCGTCGACCGACTTGCCACGTTTGGCCGCGATGAATTCGGGATCGTGCATTTCGCGCAGGCCGTTGATGGTCGCGCGAACCAGGTTGATCGGGTTGCGTGAGCCATAGCTCTTGGCCAGCACATTGCCGACACCCGCGACCTCGAACACCGCACGCATACCACCGCCGGCAATCACGCCGGTACCTTCGGAAGCCGGCCGCATAACCACCTTGCTGGCGCCGTGGCGACCGATGATGGCGTGCTGGAGTGTCGAGCCTTCCTTGATCTGCACGCGAATCATGTTCTTGCGGGCCGCTTCCATTGCCTTGGAAATGGCCAGCGGCACTTCGCGCGCCTTGCCGTAGCCGAAGCCGACCCGGCCTTCGCCGTCACCGACCACCGTCAGTGCGGTGAAGCCGAATTGACGACCGCCCTTGACCACCTTGGCCACGCGGTTGACGGTGATCAACTTTTCGAGCAGATCGCCTTCGGTGCGTTGTTCGTTTCGTGTTGCCATCTCGAGGATCCTGTTAGAACTTCAGGCCGCTTTCACGCGCGGCGTCGGCAAGGGCCTTGACTCGGCCGTGATAAGCAAAACCGGCGCGGTCAAATGCGACCTGCTCGACACCCGCGGCCTTGGCGCGCTCGGCAACCGTGCGGCCGACCAGCGTGGCCGCATCGCAATTGCCGGTCTTGTCGCATTCGTCGCGCAGGCTCTTCTCCACCGTGGACGCGCATACCGTGGTCCGGGACCCGTCGGGCGCAAACACCTGAGCGTAGATATGCTGCGGCGTGCGATGCACGGAAAGCCGGTGTACGCCGAGGTTGCGCATATGCATGCGAGCCCGGCGGGCGCGGCGCTGTCGCGAAATCGTTTTCTTGTGCATGGCGTATAAGTCTGTTTGGTGGCCGTTGCTGAATGTGGCGAACGGTTACTTCTTCTTCGCGTCCTTGCGAATCACTCGTTCGTCCGAGTACCGAATGCCCTTACCCTTGTAGGGCTCTGGCGGACGGTAGTTGCGGATCTCGGCTGCGGCCTGACCCACGGTCTGCTTGTCCGCGCCCTTGATCACGACCTCGGTCTGCGTCGGGGTTTCCACGCTCACGCCCTCGGGCATGGCATGCACCACCGGATGCGACAGACCCAGCGACAGGTTGAGATTGCTGCCCTGGGCCTGGGCGCGATAGCCCACACCCACGAGCTCGAGCCGACGCTCAAACCCATCAGTGACGCCCGTGACCATGTTGGCCACGATCGAGCGCACCGTTCCGGCCATGGCCAGATTATGTTTCCGGCCCGTGGGCCGCGCGCGGGCCGCGCTGTCTTCGACGTCCAGATCGACGCCGTCAGGCAGCGTGAACACCAGTTCCGCGTTCTTGCCCTTGACCCGCACGTCGCGGCCGGAGACATTGCACTCCACACCGCTGGGCAGATCTACGGGCGCTTTCGCTACTCGGGACATAATTACGTTCCTTACGTGAGCCGCGCCTTACGAGACCTTGCAGAGCACTTCACCGCCGTGCCCGGCGTCACGCGCCGCGCGGTCGGTCATTACGCCCTGCGACGTCGAGACGATGGAAATACCCAGACCGCCCACGACCACGGGAATATCGGTCTTGCTGCGATAGATGCGCAGCCCGGGCTTGGAGACCCGCTCGATATTCTCGATGACGCCGTGGCCCTGAAAATACTTGAGCTTGACGCGCAGTTGCGCCTTGCCGTCGTTTTCGGCCGTGTCAAATCCCGAAATATAGCCTTCCTGTTCAAGCACTTTGGCAATAGCCAATTTGAGCCTGGAGGACGGCATATTGACGCTTTCCTTATCTGCCGACTGCCCGTTACGAATACGGGTGAGCATGTCGGCGATCGGGTCAGTCATACTCATGCGTACCGATACCTTTGCTGTGGCCTACCAGGAGGACAGAACGAGACCGGGCACTTCACCGCGCATTGCGGCTGCCCGGAGCTGGTTGCGCGAGAGCCCGAACTTGCGATACACACCGCGCGGACGCCCAGTGGCGCGGCAGCGCCGCGTCACTCGCGTCGGGCTGGCGTCGCGAGGCAGTGCCTGCAACTCCTGGGACGCGGCGTAGCGTTCTTCCGGGGTCGCTTCCGGATCGTTGATACGAGCCTTGATCGCGGCGCGTTTGGCGGCGTATTTCTCCACCAGCTTCACGCGTTTGCGATCGCGGGCAATCATGCTTTTCTTTGCCATAATCTATCGTTCTCTGGAACGGGTTATTTGCGAAACGGGAAGTTGAAGCCTTCCAGCAAAGCCCGTCCCTCTTCGTCGTTTGTTGCGGACGTGGAAATCACGATGTCCATCCCGCGCAGCGTGTCGACCCGGTCGTAATCAATTTCCGGGAACACGATCTGTTCCTTGATACCCAGGCTATAGTTACCGCGGCCGTCGAAGGCGCGCGGGTTCAGACCACGAAAATCACGGATACGCGGCAGCGCGACGTTGACCAGGCGGTCCAGAAACTCATACATGCGGGCACGCCGGAGCGTGACCTTGCAGCCGATGGGCCAGCCTTCGCGGATCTTGAAACCGGCAACCGACTTACGGGCCCGGGTCATGATCGGCTTCTGGCCGGTAATCGTGGCCATATCCGCCATCGCGGCCTCAATCACCTTGCGATCGGACACGGCCTCGCCCACACCCATGTTGAGCGTGATCTTGTTCACCTGCGGCGCGGCCATCGGACTGCTGTACCCGAACTTTTCCACCAGCTGCGGGAGAATCTGGTCCGCGTACACCTTTTTCAAGCGCACATTGTTTTCGATTGCGTTATCCATGGGTTACGCGTCCACGACTTCGCCGGACGGGCGGAACACGCGCACCTTGCGGCGATCCGAGCCTTCGCCCAACCATTTGAAACCGACCCGCTCGCCTCTCTTGCTCTGCGGGTTGTATAGCATCACATTCGAGGCATGCAGCGGCATTTCCCGCTCCTCGATGCCGCCCTGAACCCCCTGGTTCGGGTCGGGCCGGACATGCTTTTTCGCAATGTTGATGCCTTCGACGACGATCTTGTCGTTGACCATCCGGGTTACGGTCCCGCGACGTCCGCGGTCCTTGCCCGAGATGACGACAACGTCATCGCCGGTACGAATACGACTGGAGCTCATAAAACCTCCGGCGCCAACGAGATGATGCGCATGAACCGGGCGCGTAACTCACGCGTGACCGGGCCGAAAATACGCGTGCCCACCGGCTGATTGTCAGCGCTGAGCAACACCGCGGCGTTGTTGTCGAAGCGGATCAGCGAACCATCGCCGCGACGAACACCGTGACGCGTGCGCACCACGACTGCGTTCATGACCTCGCCTTTCTTGACCCGACCGCGAGGAATCGCGTCCTTTACGGTCACCTTGATGATGTCACCAACACGGGCGTAACGACGGTGCGAACCGCCCAGCACTTTGATGCACTGGACGCGACGGGCACCGCTGTTGTCAGCCGCGTTGAGTTCCGATTCTGTCTGAATCATGGCTTGCCTCTGTCCTCCAAAATCGGAGTCATCCTGCGGTTTCGAATTCGCCGGCCTGCTTGACCACACGGTGCAGCGACCACGCTTTGCGGCGCGACACCGGACGGCCTTCGGCAATTTCCACGTAATCGCCGACATTGCACGTGTTGTCCGGGTCGTGCGCCTTGAGCCGCGTGCTCCGACGGATGTACTTGCCGTACAACGGATGCTTGGTGCGACGCTCGATCAGCACAACGATGGTCTTGTCCATCCGATCGCTGACCACCTGGCCCATCAGCACACGTTGGCGGGCCTGCGCTCCGCCGTCGCCAGACTGGCCTGTGTTCTTTTGACTGGTCTCGCTCATGGCTACTGTTCCTGTTTGCCGGCTTCGCGCAGCACGGTCTTGATACGCGCGATGTCGCGGCGAATACCACCGAATTGATGGGTTTGCGCCAGCTGGCCCGTGGCCTGCTGCATGCGAAGGTTGAATTGCTCACGCCTAAGAGCGAGCAGTTCCTTGTTCAGGTCTTCCGGCGATTTCTCGCGCAAGTCTTTCGCTTTCATGGGACGCCTCTACAGAATCTTGCGTTCGACGAAGGCCGTTTTCACGGGCAGCTTGGAAGCCGCCAGCCGAAATGCCTCCTGGGCGACTTCGCGGGACACGCCTTCCATTTCGTAGAGCATGGAACCGGGCTGGACCTTGGCGACCCAGAACTCGACGTTACCCTTACCCTTACCCATACGGACTTCAATCGGCTTTTTCGTAACCGGCTTGTCTGGAAACACACGGATCCAGGTCTTGCCGCCGCGCTTGATATGACGGGTCATGGCACGACGACCGGCTTCGATCTGGCGCGCCGTGAGCCGGCCACGCGTAATCGCTTTCAAACCGTACTCGCCAAAGCTGACTTCGTTACCACGCTGGGCCAGGCCGCGGTTACGGCCTTTCTGGACCTTGCGGAATTTGACTCGTTTGGGTTGCAACATGACCGATTACCCCGCCGCTGCGCCGGCATTCGCCGGCTTTTCTTCAATCTTGGGCTCGGTATCGAACACTTCACCTTTGAAGATCCATACCTTGACACCGAGAATGCCGTAGGTCGTCTTGGCTTCCGCCAAGCCATAGTCGATGTCCGCACGCAGCGTATGCAGCGGGACACGACCCTCGCGATACCATTCCGTACGCGCGATCTCGGACCCATTGAGACGCCCGCCGACGTTCACGCGGATGCCACCTGCACCCAGACGCATTGCATTGCCCACCGCGCGTTTCATGGCGCGCCGGAACATGATGCGGCGCTCGAGCTGCTGCGCAATGTTCTGCGCGACCAACAAGGCGTCCAGTTCCGGACGGCGAATCTCTTCCACCGACAGATGCACCGGGACGCCCATCAACCGGGAGACGTCGGAGCGCAGCTTGTCGATGTCCTCGCCCTTTTTGCCGATCACAATCCCCGGACGCGCCGTATGGATGGTGATGCGAGCTGAACGGGCCGGCCGGTCGATCTGAATCCGACTCACGGATGCATGCGACAACCGCTCACGGATGAACTCACGAACTTCGAGATCGCTGTTCAGCGCGTCGCGATAACCGGCGCCCTCGGCGTACCAGCGCGAGCTCCACTCGGTCGTGACGCCCAGGCGAAAGCCGATCGGATGTACTTTATGACCCATAACTGTTTCCGATTACCTGTCGGCGACACGAATCATGAGATGACTCGTGCGCTTGAAAATACGGTCGGCACTACCACGTGCACGCGGCTTCATGCGCTTCATAGTCGGCCCTTCGTCGACCATGATCGTGGCGACCTTGAGCTCGTCGATATCGGCGCCGTCGTTGTGCTCGGCATTTGCTACCGCCGACTCCAGCAGCTTGCGCACGATCTGTGCGGGCTTCTGGGTCGACAGTTGCAGCGTTTCCAGCGCACGCTCGACCGGCATGCCGCGCACCTCGTCGGCGACGAGCCTTGCTTTTTGCGGTGAGACCCGCGCGAAGCGCAATTTGGCAAACGTTTCCATAGTACTCAAACCTCGCGCTAACCCTTGCGGTCGCCCAGATGACCCTTGAAAGTCCGAGTCGGCGAAAACTCGCCGAGCTTGTGACCCACCATGTTTTCGGATACGAACACCGGCACGTGCTGGCGACCGTTATGAACGGATATCGTCAGGCCGATCATGTCCGGCGTCACCATGGAGCGGCGCGACCAGGTCTTGATCGGGCGCTTCGTGCTGCTGCCCTGGGCTGCCTCGACCTTCTTGGCCAGATGCAGATCCACGAATGGGCCTTTTTTAATGGAACGTGGCATAGCTTTTCCTGTTACCGCTTCTTGCGTTTCGTGCTGCGGCGCACGATCATGCCGTCGGTGCGCTTGTTAGCGCGCGTCTTCAAGCCCTTCGTCTTCCAGCCCCACGGACTGGTCGGATGCCGACCACCACTGGTGCGGCCTTCACCACCACCATGCGGATGATCTATCGGGTTCATGGCGACGCCGCGAACCGAAGGGCGCCGACCGCGCCAGCGCTTGGCACCGGCCTTGCCGAGCTGACGCAGGCTGTGTTCATAATTGCCGACTTCGCCGACCGTTGCACGGCAGTTGACGTGCACGCGGCGCGTTTCCCCGGACTTGAGCCGCAGAATGGCGTACTCACCGGCACGCGCCGCAACCTGCACACCCATGCCGGCACTGCGCGCGATCTGCGCGCCCTTGCCGGGCCGCATTTCCACACAATGCACCGTCGTACCCACCGGAATACTGGCCAGCGGCAGCGCGTTACCCGGGCGGATGGGCGACTGCGGACCGGAAACGATCGCAGAGCCCTCGGCCACACCACGGGGCGCAATAATGTAACGACGCTCGCCATCGGCATACAGCAACAGGGCGATGTTGGCGCTGCGATTGGGATCGTACTCGAGCCGCTCCACGCGCGCCGGAATACCGTCCTTGTTGCGGTTGAAATCGATCAGACGATAATGCTTGCGGTGCCCGCCACCACGATGACGCACGGTAATGCGACCATTGTTGTTGCGACCACCTTGGCGGCTTTTCTTGGCTAGCAACGACGACTCGGGCTTGCCGTTGTACAGCGTCTTGTTCTTGACGCTGACAACGAACCGGCGCCCGGCGGATGTCGGCTTGGCTTTTTTGAGTGCCATACTATTAAACTCTCTATCCCGAGCGCTTACTGCGCAGCGCCGTCAAGGAAATCGATGTCTTCGCCTTCGGCGAGCGTTACATACGCTTTCTTCCAGCCACTGCGCAGACCGGGCCGACCCCGGAAACGTTTCTGCTTGGGCTTGGCATTGAGTGTGGTGACACCTTGGACCTTGACGTCAAACAGCGCAGCGACTGCTTGCGCGATCTGCGGCTTGGTCGCGGTTTTCGCCACCTCGAATACCACCTGGTTATTGGCGTCGCCGACCACACTCGCTTTTTCCGAGACGTGCGGCGTCCTCAGAATCTGAAAAATGCGTTCCTGGTTCATGCCAGCCAGCCTTCAAGCGCCTGCAGCGCTTCTTCCGTAAACAGAACCTTGTCGGCGCCAACCAGAACGACCGGATCAAGCGCGCCAACCACTGCCACGTCCAGACCGGGAATGTTATTCGCCGAATAGCCGACCTTGTCGTCAACTTCGCCGACCACCAGCAGGCCGCGGGCCTCGCAACCCTGGTCGGCCAGTGCCTTGATCAACCCCTTGGTGCTCCGCGCCTCGAGGGTGAGATCGCCGAGCGCCACCAGGCGTTCCTGGCGCCGCAGCTCGGAAACGATCGCACACATACCGGCGCGGTACATCTTCCGGTTGATCTTCTGAGCGTAACTACGCGGCGCTGCCGCGAAAGTCACACCGCCACCGGACCAGAGCGGGCTGCGGATAGTGCCGGCGCGGGCACGCCCGGTACCCTTCTGCCGCCACGGCTTCTTGCCGCCGCCTCGTACTGCTGCCCGGTTCTTCTGCGCTTTGGTGCCGGCCCGGCCGCCCGCGAGATACGCGGTCACGACCTGATGCACCAGCGTCTGATTGAACGGGCGATCGAACACCGCATCGGACACCGATACCGTTTTGCCGCCTGTTGCTAGTTTCAGTTCCATGCCTTAAGCCTGTCTAAAAAACCGCGAGCTCGCCAGCTATTCAGCCGGCCTGCTTGACCGCCGGACGAATGACCACGTCACCGCCCTTCGCGCCCGGAACACCACCCTCGACCAGGATCAGGTTGCGTTCGGCATCCACCCGAACCACACGCTGGTTCTGGACTGTCGTGCGGGCATTACCCAGCTGCCCGGCCATTTTCTTGCCCTTGAACACATGCCCCGGCGATTGGTTCTGGCCAATCGCACCCGGCGCGCGATGCGCCTTGGAGTTGCCATGACTCATGCGCTGCGAGCGGAAATTGTGACGCTTGATCACACCGCCGTAGCCCTTGCCGATCGACCGGCCGACCACATCCACCAGCTGCCCCTCGGAGAACAGCGCAACAGTGAGCTCGCCACCGACCTCAATATCCTTTTGCTCGGCTTCGGCCGCTTCCTGCGCCTCACCTTCGCCGTCGTCGGCCTGTGCGGGCACCGCCGTCGGAATCGTGGGCCAATCGCCTTCGACGCGGAATTCCCAGAGACCACGACCGGCGCCGACGTCGGCCTTCTTGAAGTGACCGGCAGCAGGACGAGTCACCCGGCTGGCACGACGCGTACCAGTCGTTACCTGGACCGCGCGATAGCCGTCCGTGTCCGCGTCCTTTTTCTGGACGACCCGATTGGGCTCGACCTCGACGACCGTAACCGGCACGGACACGCCGTTTTCGTCGAACACGCGGGTCATGCCGCGTTTGCGTCCTACCAATCCAATTGCCATGTCGAAGTCTCTTCCGTACGTTTTCGATCTGCCGCTGGCCGGATGGTGCATTATCCGACCCCGCCAGCGACAACCGAGACCGCGCCGCCTGGGCGACAAAGTCGCCGAAGCATGCAACACAAGCCATTCTGCGGCCTGCTCGATGACCCCTTGCGGCGCCGGTCTTCATTGTTCAGCAATTAACAAGCCCTGCCAGCACTGCCTGCCGTCGTGGACGGCCCTACTGCAAAACGCAGTGCTCGTGATCAAGACTTTTCCACCATCTTGCTTATCGCCACTCGCTAGAGGGGGCGACAGTTCAAGCCAGGCTGTATCTGATGCAGCGGAGCCGGTTAACTGGCCCTGCTGCGATCAGGGCGCGCACTATAACAGAACCCGCCCTGATTGTCGCGACTTTTTCGCGTTTTACTGCAATTTGATCTGCACGTCCACGCCCGCAGCGAGATCGAGCTTCATCAATGCGTCGACCGTCTTCTCGGTCGGCTCGACGATGTCCATCATGCGCTTGTGCGTACGGATCTCGTATTGATCCCGGGCATCCTTGTTCACATGCGGCGAGATCAGGATCGTGTAGCGCTCCTTGCGCGTCGGCAACGGAATAGGACCGTGCACCTGGGCGCCCGTACGCTTCGCGGTTTCCACGATCTCGCGGGCCGACTTGTCGATCAGTCGGTGATCGAAAGCCTTGAGGCGGATGCGAATATTTTGACTGGCTGCCATGTTATTACTCGGTAATCTTGGTCACGACGCCCGCGCCGACGGTACGACCGCCTTCGCGAACGGCAAAGCGCAGGCCTTCTTCCATCGCAATCGGATGGATCAGCTCGACGCTCATCGTGACGTTGTCGCCCGGCATCACCATCTCGGTGTCGGCCGGCAGCTCGCAGGCGCCGGTGACGTCCGTGGTGCGGAAGTAGAACTGCGGGCGGTAGCCCTTGAAGAACGGGGTGTGACGACCGCCTTCTTCTTTCTTCAGTACGTAGACTTCACACTCGAACTTGGTGTGCGGGGTGATGGATTTGGCCTTGGCCAGAACCTGACCGCGCACGATGTCTTCGCGCTTGGTGCCGCGCAGCAACACGCCGACGTTGTCGCCGGCCTGGCCCTGGTCGAGCAGCTTGCGGAACATCTCGACACCGGTGACGGTGGTCTTGGCGGTGGCGTTGATGCCGACAATCTCGATGTCGTCGCCGACGTTGACGACGCCGCGCTCGACACGACCGGTGGCGACGGTGCCGCGGCCGGAGATGGAGAAGACGTCTTCGACCGGCATCAGGAAGGCGCCGTCTACGGCACGTTCGGGGTCGGGGATGAAGTCGTCCATGGCGCGCACGAGCGCGGCGATCGATTCGATGCCGTGCTCGCCTTCGTCGCCTTCCAGGGCCTTGAGGGCACTGCCGGTGATCACGGGGGTGTCGTCGCCGGGGAATTCGTATTCGTCGAGCAGCTCGCGGACTTCCATTTCGACAAGCTCGAGCAGCTCGGCGTCGTCGACCATGTCGGCTTTGTTGAGGTACACGACGATGTGCGGCACGCCGACCTGACGCGACAGCAGGATGTGCTCGCGGGTCTGGGGCATGGGGCCGTCGGCGGCACTGACCACCAGAATCGCGCCGTCCATCTGGGCGGCACCGGTGATCATGTTCTTGACGTAGTCGGCGTGGCCGGGGCAGTCGACGTGGGCGTAGTGGCGCGCTTCACTTTCGTATTCGACGTGTGAGGTCGAAATGGTGATGCCACGGGCCTTTTCTTCCGGCGCCTTGTCGATCTTGTCGAAGGCACTCAACTCACTGCCGAACAGACGGTTCGATACCACCGTCAGGGCGGCTGTCAATGTGGTCTTGCCGTGGTCTACGTGACCAATCGTGCCAACATTGACATGCGGCTTGTTACGCTCGAATTTTGCTTTGGACACGACGAGTTCCTCTTATGCCTTTTCCGGTTGATTTCGAGTCAGCGCCTCGACTACATGAGCCGGAGCCTGCGCGTACTTGTCGAACTGCATGGTGTAGGTTGCGCGACCCTGGCTCATCGAGCGCAAGTCGGTCGCGTAACCGAACATTTCCGACAGCGGCACTTCAGCGGACAGCTGCTTGCCGGTGGGAATGTCTTCCATACCCTTCAGGTTGCCACGGCGCCGGTTAAGATCGCCCATGACATCGCCCATGTATTCCTCGGGCGTCACGACTTCGACTTCCATCATGGGCTCGAGCAGTGCCGGCGACGCCTGACGTGCACCATCCCGGAACGCCATCGAGCCGGCTATTTTAAACGCCACCTCGTTGGAGTCAACATCGTGGTAGGAGCCGTCGTAAAGCGTCACTTTCATGTCGACCATGGGGTAACCGGCTACCACGCCGTTGGCCATGGCCTCCTGAATGCCCTTGTCGACCGCGCCGATGTATTCCTTGGGAACCACACCGCCCGTAATCGAGTTGACGAACTCGTAACCCGCACCGGCTTCTTCCTGCGGTTCGAGCCGCAGATGCACGTGACCATATTGGCCACGACCGCCGGACTGGCGCACGAATTTGCCTTCCTGCTCGACCTGCTTGCGGATGGTTTCGCGGTAGGCAACCTGCGGTGCACCAACGTTGGCTTCGACGTTGAACTCGCGCTTCATGCGGTCAACGATGATCTCGAGGTGCAGCTCGCCCATGCCGGAGATGATGGTCTGGCCGGATTCTTCGTCCGTACGCACCTGGAAGGAGGGATCCTCCTGTGCGAGCTTGGACAGGGCGACGCCCATCTTTTCCTGATCGACCTTGGACTTGGGCTCCACGGCCACCGCGATCACCGGGTCGGGGAATTCCATGCGCTCGAGAATGACCTGCGAATCCAGCGCGCAGAGCGTATAACCCGTGGTTACGCTCTTGAGCCCGACCACCGCAGCGATATCGCCGGCGCGGACTTCCTTGATTTCCTCGCGGGAATTTGAATGCATCTGCAGGATGCGACCGACGCGCTCTTTCTTGCCCTCGATCGGGTTGTAGATCGAGTCGCCGGACTTGAGCGTACCGGAATAAACACGGATGAACGACAACGACCCGACGTAGGGGTCGGTCGCGATCTTGAACACCAGAGCGGAGAACGGTTCGTCATCGCCGGCGGGCCGCTCGATGTCGATCTCGGGATCGTTGGCGTCCTGGCCCTTGATCGCGGGCACTTCGGTCGGCGACGGCAGATAGTCGACGACCGCGTCAAGCATGGCCTGCACGCCCTTGTTCTTGAAGGCCGTGCCGCACAGCGTGAGGCAGATCTCGTTGGCGATCACGCGGGCACGCAACCCGGCCTTGATATCCGCATCGGAGAGTTCACCCGCATCGAGGTACTTCTCCATGAGCTGCTCGTCGGCTTCGGCGGCGGCCTCGACCATCTCTTCGCGATACTTCTCGGCATCGGCCTGGAGATGCTCCGGGATATCGCGCGCCTCGAAGGTCCGACCGGCGTCTTCCTGACTCCAGTAGATCGCCTGCATCCGGATGAGATCGACCACGCCCTCGAAATGGTCTTCCGCGCCGATAGGCAGCTGGATCGACACCGGGTGCGTGGCCAACCGATCGCGCATCATCTGCACGCAACGATAGTAATCGGCGCCGAGCTTGTCCATCTTGTTGATGAACACCAGCCGCGGCACGTGGTACTTGTTCGCCTGGCGCCACACCGTTTCCGTCTGCGGCTCGACACCGGCGTTGGCGTCGAGTACGCACACCGCGCCGTCAAGCACACGCAGGGAACGCTCGACTTCGATGGTGAAGTCCACGTGACCCGGCGTATCAATGATATTAATCCGGTACTGTTCCGGATACTGCTGCTCCATGCCCTGCCAGAAACAGGTGGTGGCGGCCGACGTGATCGTGATGCCGCGCTCCTGCTCCTGAGACATCCAGTCCATCACGGCCGCGCCGTCATGCACTTCGCCCATCTTGTGGGAGATGCCGGTGTAATAGAGAACACGTTCAGTCGTCGTCGTCTTGCCGGCATCGATGTGGGCCATGATGCCGATGTTGCGATAACGCTCAAGGGGATGCTTGCGGGCCATGAATATCTCTTAAACCTGGGAAATTACGCGCCAGACAACGGCTACGCCTACCAACGGAAGTGCGAAAACGCCTTGTTGGCATCGGCCATGCGATGAGTATCCTCGCGCTTCTTGACCGCGGCGCCGCGATGCTCGGAGGCATCCAGCAGCTCGCCGGCCAGGCGCCGCGCCATGGAGTTCTCACCGCGCTTGCGCGATGCGTCGATTACCCAGCGCATCGCCAGGGTCGTGCGGCGCACGGCACGCACTTCGACCGGTACCTGATAAGTGGCGCCGCCGACACGCCGGGACTTGACCTCGACCGCCGGACGAATGTTGTCAAGCGCCTCCTCGAGCACTTCCAGCGGTGCATCGGTGCCTTTCTTGGTCGCGATCTGCGACAGGGCGCCATAGACGATCGCTTCGGCCTTGGACTTCTTGCCATGGTCCATGATCATGTTCATGAATTTGGCCAGAAGCTCGCTTTGATAGCGCGGATCGGGCAGGATTTCGCGGCGCGGCGCGGATGCACGACGGGACATAGCTAACCTTTGATAATCGTTTGAACTAGTACGTTGGGACTAGGACTTCGGCTTCTTGGCGCCGTATTTGGAACGGCCCTGACGGCGGGATTCGACACCGGACGCATCCAGCGCACCGCGCACCGTGTGGTAACGCACACCGGGAAGGTCCTTCACACGGCCGCCGCGGATAAGCACGACCGAGTGCTCCTGCAGGTTATGGCCTTCGCCACCGATGTAGCTGGCGACTTCATAGCCATTGGTCAGGCGCACACGTGCAACCTTTCGCAGCGCGGAGTTCGGCTTTTTCGGCGTGGTCGTATACACACGGGTGCATACGCCGCGACGCTGGGGGCAACCCTGCAGCGCGGGCACGTCGTTTTTCTGCGGCTTGTCTTTGCGGCCCTTGCGGACCAGTTGGTTGACCGTTGACACGTCGTCACCCTGCTCTATGTATAAAATATTAAGGCAGTCCGGCGGCTCGCCGGACTGCCGATAAAGGACGGCGGATACTAAAGCCGCAGCCCCGTTCTGTCAAGCGTTCGCGAGCCGCGAAAGCCCCTTACACGGAGCTTTCGTCACTCTGCTCCTCGGCCGGTGTCTCGTCCACCAGCTCGCCGCCCGTATCGTCACCTTCAACCGGCTTGAGCGCGGTATCCAGATCCAACGGACTCAGACGCTCCCGGCGACGCTGCTCGTGGTACGCCAGGCCGGTACCCGCCGGGATCAGCCGGCCGACGATGACGTTCTCCTTGAGGCCACGCAGGTCGTCGCGCGCACCACGCACAGCGGCTTCCGTAAGCACCCGGGTGGTTTCCTGGAAGGAAGCCGCGGAAATGAACGACTCGGTGGAAAGACTGGCCTTGGTGATGCCCAGCAACAGCCGGTCGAACGTCGCCGGCACTTCGCCCTTGGCTTCGACCTTGCGGTTTTCTTCCAGCACCGTCTGATACTCGGCCTGCTCACCCTGCAGGAAGCTGGTGTCGCCGGCATCGGTGATCTCCACCCGGCGCAGCATCTGCCGAATGATGACCTCGATATGCTTGTCGTTGATGCGTACGCCCTGCAGCCGGTAGACGTCCTGGATTTCCTTGACCAGGTAGTCGGCCAGCTTGGGTACGCCCTGCAGACGCAGCACATCGTGCGGCATCGGCTCGCCGTCCGAGATGATCTCGCCCTTCTCGACGTGCTCACCTTCGAAGACGCCGATCTGGCGCCACTTCGGCACCAACAGCTCCGCTTCGTGGCCGTCACTGTCAACCAGCTTCAGGCGCTGCTTGCCCTTGGTGCCTTCGCCGAATCGCACGGTTCCCGCGGCTTCGGCGAGAATCGCCGGAATCTTGGGCTTGCGCGCCTCGAACAGATCGGCGACACGCGGCAGGCCGCCGGTGATATCGCGGGTCTTGGACGATTCCTGCGGGATACGGGCGCAGACGTCGCCCACGACCACTTCGTCGCCGTCCTCGACCACCACGATCGCCTTCGGCGGCAGGCTGTAGGCGGCCGGGATCTCGGTACCCGGGAAGGTGAGCTCGTCGCCGTTGTCGTCGAGCAGCTTGATCACGGGACGCAAATCCTTGTTGCCTGCGCCGCGCGATTTCGGCTCGGTGACCACCAGCGTGGACACACCCGTGATTTCGTCGATCTCGCGCTGAACGGTGACGCCTTCGATGAACTCCTCGAATTTCACCTTGCCGGCGACTTCGGAAACGATCGGATGCGTATGCGGATCCCAGTCGGCCAGTCGGGCGTCGGCCTTGACCTGTTCGCCCTCGGCGACGTGCAGCCGCGCACCATAAGGAATCTTGTACCGCTCTTTCTCGCGGAAGTTCTCGTCGATGACGCCGATCTCGCCGGAGCGCGACACCGCAACCAGATGCCCGCCTTCGGCGTGCTTCACGGTCTTGATGTTGTGCAACTTGACGGTACCGTCGGTCTTGATTTCGACGCCGTCCGCCGAGACCGCACGCGAAGCGGCACCACCGACGTGGAAGGTGCGCATGGTCAGCTGGGTACCGGGCTCGCCAATCGACTGGGCCGCGATCACACCGACCGACTCGCCGATGCCGACCCGCTCGCCGCGGGCCAGGTCACGGCCGTAACACTGGGCACAGACACCGAACCCGGCCTGACAGGTGATCGGGCTACGGGCGTGCACTTCGTCGATGGAATTGGTTTCCAGCAAGTCGACTTCGCGCTCGGAAAGCAGCAACCCGGCGTCGAGCAGCGTCTGGTTGGTGGCCGGATCGACCACGTCGGACGCCAACACCCGGCCCAGCACCCGCTCGCGCAGGGGCTCGACCACATCGCCGCCTTCGACGATCGGGTACATCATGATGCCTTCTTCGGTACCGCAATCGGCCTCGGTCACCACCACGTCCTGGGACACATCCACCAGACGCCGGGTCAGGTACCCGGAGTTCGCGGTCTTGAGCGCGGTATCGGCCAGGCCTTTACGCGCACCATGCGTGGAGATGAAGTACTGAAGTACGTTCAGCCCCTCGCGGAAGTTCGCGGTAATCGGGGTTTCGATAATCGAACCGTCCGGCTTGGCCATCAGGCCGCGCATGCCCGCCAGCTGGCGGATCTGGGCAGCACTACCACGCGCACCGGAGTCGGCCATCATGAAGATCGAGTTGAACGAGGTCTGGTCGACCGCGTTGCCCTCGGCGTCGGTCACGGTGTCGGTACCGAGCTTGTCCATCATCGCGCCGGCGATCTGCTCGTTGGCACGCGACCAGATGTCGATGACCTTGTTGTAGCGCTCGCCCTGGGTTACCAGACCCGAGGTGTACTGGTCTTCGATTTCCTTGACTTCGTCTTCGGCGCGTTCGAGGGACGCACCCTTCTCGGAGGGCACGACCATGTCACCCACCGCAATCGAAATGCCTGCCTTGGTGGACATCCGGAAACCGGTGTACATCAGTTGGTCGGCGAACACCACGGTGTCCTTGATGCCGGCGTTGCGGTAACTGACGTTGATGACTTCGCCCACGGCTTTCTTGTCCAGCTCGCGGTTGATCAGCGAAAACGGCAGCGTCTTGGGCAGGTTTTCGGACAGCAGCGCACGCCCGACCGTGGTATCCACGATATGGGTGAGCTCGGTGGTATTTCCCTCGTCGTCCAGTTCGACGTCGTCCAGCCGCACCTTGATATGCGCCTGCAGATCGACCTGGCCGGCGTCATGGGCCCGGTAGACCTCGGCCACATCCGAGAAGGTCATGCCCTCGCCGAGACTGTTCACCCGCGAACGGGTCATCCAGTACAGACCGAGAACGACGTCCTGGGTCGGCACGATGATCGGCGCACCCGATGCCGGCGACAGGATGTTGTTCGACGCCATCATCAGCACGCGCGCTTCCAGTTGCGCTTCGATGGACAACGGCACGTGCACGGCCATCTGGTCGCCGTCGAAGTCGGCGTTGAATGCGGTGCAGACCAGCGGATGCAGCTGGATGGCCTTACCTTCGATGAGCACCGGCTCGAATGCCTGGATACCCAGACGATGGAGCGTCGGCGCGCGGTTGAGCATGACCGGGTGCTCGCGAATGACCTCCTCGAGCATGTCCCAGACTTCCGGCTCTTCGCGCTCGACCATCTTCTTGGCCGCCTTGATCGTGGAGGCCAGCTCCAGACGCTGCAGACGGGAATAGATGAACGGCTTGAACAGCTCCAGCGCCATTTTCTTGGGCAGGCCGCACTGATGCAGCTTGAGCGTCGGGCCCACCACGATGACTGAGCGGCCGGAGTAGTCGACACGCTTGCCGAGCAGGTTCTGGCGGAACCGGCCCTGCTTGCCCTTGATCATGTCGGCAAGCGACTTGAGCGGACGCCGGTTGGAACCGGTGATCGCCCGGCCGCGCCGGCCGTTGTCGATCAGCGCGTCCACGGATTCCTGCAACATGCGCTTTTCGTTACGCACGATGATGTCCGGCGCGTTGAGATCGAGCAGGCGTGCAAGGCGATTGTTGCGGTTGATCACGCGGCGGTACAGATCGTTGAGATCCGAGGTCGCGAAACGACCGCCGTCCAGCGGCACCAACGGACGCAGATCCGGCGGCAGCACCGGCAGCACGCGCAGGATCATCCACTCGGCCTTGTTACCCGATTGCTGGAAATACTCCAGCAACTTGAGGCGCTTGCCGAGACGCTTGATCTTGGTGGCGGACCCGGTGGCGTTGAGCTCTTCGCGCATGCGCGCGGCTTCCGCCCCCATGTCCATATTCTTGAGGATATCCAGAACCGCTTCGGCGCCCATCTTGGCGTCGAACTCGTCCCCGTACTGCTCGACCGTGTCGAGATACTCTTCTTCCGACAGCAGCGAGTACGGCTCGAGCGCGGTCATGCCGGGATCGGTGATGACATAGGCCTCGAAATACAGCACGCGCTCGATCGCGCGCAGCGGCATGTCCAGCAGCAGACCGATCCGGGACGGCAGGCTCTTGAGGAACCAGATATGCGCAACCGGCGCGGCCAGGTCGATATGACCCATGCGCTCACGGCGGACCTTGGTCTGGGTGACCTCGACGCCGCATTTTTCACAGATCACACCACGGTGCTTCATGCGCTTGTACTTGCCGCACAGGCACTCGTAGTCCTTCACCGGCCCGAAGACACGGGCACAGAACAGGCCATCACGTTCGGGCTTGAACGTGCGGTAGTTGATGGTTTCGGGTTTCTTGACTTCGCCGAACGACCACGAACGGATCGTTTCCGGCGACGCAAGGCCGATCTTGATGGCGTCGAACTCTTCGACGTCGTCCTGGGTCTTGAACAGATTCAGCAGATCTTTCATGTCCTACTCCGGATCGTGAGGGGCTTGGGCACAACACACGGCGATGGGCTATCGCCGCGAGCAGCCCGATGACTTGTTGATCACCGGGCCGCCGCTACCCGTCACTAATCGTCTTCCTCGAGTTCGATATTCAGACCAAGGGAACGGATCTCCTTGGTCAGCACGTTGAACGACTCCGGCATGCCGGCGTACATCTTGTGGTCGCCATCGACGATGTTCTTGTACATGCGGGTACGCCCGGCCACGTCGTCGGACTTGACCGTGAGCATCTCCTGAAGCGTGTACGCCGCACCGTAGGCCTGCAGCGCCCAGACTTCCATCTCGCCGAAACGCTGACCGCCGAACTGCGCCTTACCACCCAGCGGCTGCTGGGTAACCAGACTGTACGGGCCGGTGGAACGCGCATGCATCTTGTCGTCGACCAGATGGTTGAGCTTGAGCATGTACATGTAACCCACCGTCACCGGCCGGCTGAACTGTTCACCGGTACGGCCGTCGATGAGCGTGGCCTGACCCGATTCCGGCAGACCCGCCAGCTTGAGCAGACGGCGAATCTCGTCCTCATCGGCGCCATCGAACACAGGCGTGGCCGTGGGCATGCCGCCGACCAGGTTCTGCGCCATCGCGAGCATCTCGTCGTCGGTCAGGCTGTCGATGTCTTCCTGGGTGCCGCCTTCGGTGTAATAGGCTTCCTTCAGGTAACCCCGAACGTCGCCGACGGCCTTCTGCTGCTCCAGCATTTCGCCGACCCGCAGCCCGACGCCGCGCGCCGCCCATCCCAGATGGGTTTCCAGTACCTGACCGATGTTCATACGCGAGGGCACGCCCAGGGGGTTCAACACGATATCGGCCGGCGTGCCGTCTTCCAGATACGGCATGTCCTCGACCGGCACGATCTGGGAGATCACGCCCTTGTTGCCGTGGCGGCCGGCCATCTTGTCGCCGGGCTGCACCCGACGTTTGACCGCCAGATAGACCTTGACCATCTTGAGCACGCCCGGGGCCAGTTCGTCGCCCTGGGTGATCTTCTCCTTCTTGGAGGTGAAGCGGCGCTCGAAATCGGCCTTCTGGTCCTTGAGCCGCTGCGCGATGGCTTCCAGCTGGGACTGGGCCTGCTCGTTCTGCAGCCGGATATCAAACCACTTGCCGCGATCCAGATCGTCGAGATAAGCCGCGGTGACCTTGCTGTCGGCCTTGAGCTTGTTCGGGCCGCCGTCGGCGACCTTGCCCAGCAGCATGCTGCGCAGGCGATCGAAAAGATCGTCCTCGAAGATACGCTGCTGGTCCGCCAGATCCTGGCGCACCTCGTCGAGCTCGTCCTCCTCGATGGATAGCGCCCGGGCATCCTTCTCGACGCCGTCACGCGTGAACACGCGCACGTCGATCACGGTGCCATCCATGCCCGGCGGCACGCGCTGCGAGCTATCCTTCACATCGGACGCCTTCTCGCCAAAGATGGCCCGCAGGAGTTTTTCCTCCGGCGTGAGCTGAGTCTCGCCCTTGGGCGTGACCTTGCCGACCAGAATATCGCCGGCCGTCACTTCCGCGCCGATATAGGCGATGCCGGACTCGTCCAGCTTCTGCAATGCGGATTCGTTGACGTTCGGGATGTCGGAGGTAATCTCTTCGGCGCCCAGCTTGGTCTCGCGGGCCACGCAGGTCATCTCCTCGATATGCACCGAGGTGAAGCGGTCTTCCTCGACCACCCGCTCGGAAATCAGGATCGAGTCCTCGAAGTTGTAACCGTGCCAGGGCATGAAAGCCACCAGCAGGTTCTGGCCCAGCGCCATCTCGCCCATGTCGGTACTAGGCCCGTCGGCGAGCACGTCGCCACGCTCGATCTCGTCACCCGGCTTGACCAGCGGTTTCTGGTTGAGACAGGTGTTCTGGTTCGAACGCGTGTACTTGACCATGTTGTAGATGTCGACGCCGGCTTCGTCGGCCGAGGTCTCGTCGTCGTAGATCCGGACCACGACACGCGAGGCGTCAACCTTGTCGACCACGCCGCCACGGCGGGCGGTCACGGCATTGCCGGAGTCGATCGCCACCTTGCGCTCGATGCCGGTGCCGACCAACGGCTTGTCCGCACGCAGGCAAGGCACGGCCTGACGCTGCATGTTGGCCCCCATGAGCGCGCGGTTGGCGTCGTCGTGCTCCAGGAACGGCACCAGCGACGCGGCCACCGACATGATCTGTTTCGGCGACACGTCCATGTACTGGACCCGGTCCGGGGCCGACATGGTGAACTCGTTCTGATGCCGGCAGGAGACCAACTCGTCGACCAGTCGGTCGTCGTCATCCACCCGGGCGTTGGCCTGGGCGATGACGTAACGGCCTTCCTCGATCGCCGACAGATATTCCACTGCGCCCGTCGCCTGGCCGTTCTCGACCTTGCGGTACGGGGTTTCCAGAAAGCCGTACTCGTTGGTCCGGGAATAGACCGACAGCGAATTGATCAGACCGATGTTCGGGCCTTCCGGAGTCTCGATCGGGCAGATCCGGCCGTAATGGGTCGGATGCACGTCGCGCACTTCGAAGCCGGCGCGTTCACGCGTCAGACCGCCGGGGCCGAGCGCGGACACACGGCGCTTATGCGTGACCTCGGACAACGGATTGTTCTGATCCATGAACTGTGACAGCTGGGAGGAGCCGAAGAACTCCTTGACCGCTGCTGCCACCGGTTTGGCGTTGATCAGATCCTGCGGCATCAGGCCTTCGGATTCGGCGATCGACAGCCGTTCGCGCACGGCGCGCTCGACACGCACCAGACCGGTGCGGAAGGCGTTTTCGGCCATCTCGCCGACCGAGCGCACACGCCGGTTGCCCAGATGGTCGATGTCGTCGGTGGTGCCGATACCGTTACGGATCGACACCAGCTCCTTGAGCACGTCGATGATGTCTTCGTTGGCCAGCACCGAATCGCCGGTGGCGTCTTCCCGACCCAACCGACGGTTGAATTTCATGCGACCGACGGCCGACAGGTCGTAGCGCTCTTCCTTGAAGAACAGGTTGCCGAACAGGTTTTCGGCCGCGTCCTTGGTCGGCGGCTCGCCGGGACGCATCATGCGATAGATTTCGACCAGCGCTTCCAGCGGCGTCGTGGTCGGATCGACCATCAGCGTGCTGGACATATACGGGCCGTGGTCGAGGTCGTTGATGTACAGCGTCGGGATATCCACGATCCCGGCGGCGCGCAGCGCGTCGACCAGCTCTTCGGTGATCTCGGTATTGGCGGCGGCCAGCTCTTCACCGGTATCGGTGTCCACAATACCGCGCGCCAGCACCTTGCCGACCAGATAGTTTTCCGGCACCACCAGCTTGTCGACGCCGGCTTCTTCGAGCTTGCGGATATGCCGCACGGTGATACGCCGGCCTTCTTCCACGACGACATCGTCGCCGGCCTTGATATCGAACGTCGCGGTTTCGCCGCGCAGGCGCTCGGGTACGAGTTCCATTTCCACCGCGCTGTCCGACAGGTGGAACATGTTGGTTTCGTGGAACATCTCGAGCATCTGCTCGGTGTCGTAACCCAGCGCGCGCAGCAGAATAGTCGCCGGCAGCTTGCGGCGACGGTCGATGCGCACGTAGACGTTGTCCTTGGGATCGAACTCGAAATCGAGCCACGACCCGCGATACGGAATCACGCGCGCGGAATACAGGAATTTGCCCGAGGAGTGCGTCTTGCCGCGGTCGTGATCGAAGAACACGCCGGGGCTGCGGTGCAGCTGGTTGACGATGACCCGCTCGGTGCCATTGATGATGAAGGTGCCGGTGTCGGTCATGAGCGGCAACTCGCCCATGTAGACTTCCTGCTCCTTGATGTCCTTGACCGGCTTGGGGTTGGCCTTGCTGTCCTTGTCGTAGATGATCAAGCGCACGGTCACCCGCAGGGGCGCGGAATAGATCATGCCGCGGACACGGCATTCCTTTTCGTCGAATACCGGCTGACCCAGACGGTAGCTCACGTATTCCAGAGCCGCACTACCCGAATGGCTGGACATGGGGAACACGGACGAGAACGCCGCGTGCAGCCCGGCCTGGGCGCGCTTGTCGGCATCCAGATCCTTTTGCAGAAATTGCCGGTACGAGTCGAGCTGGGTCGCCAACAGAAATGGCATTTCCAGCACCGACGGCTGCTTGGCAAAATCCTTGCGGATGCGTTTTTTCTCGGTAAACGAGTAGGCCATGTCTCTCAACCCTCTGGTTGGACTTGCCACGAAACATGTCGAATTCGCGGCGTGCGTATAGCGCGGACTTGTTCGGTCAGCAGCAACGGGAAAAGGCCGGTAGCGTGTCAGCTACCAGCCATGATCCCAAAAGCGTCAAGTTGATGTATCAAACAACGCTTTAGAACATCCTGCTCTACTTGAGCTCGACGCTGGCGCCGGCTTCTTCGAGCTTGGTCTTCATCTCTTCGGCGTCCGCCTTCTCGACCCCTTCCTTCAGAGTCGCCGGGACGGATTCGACCATTTCCTTGGCTTCCTTGAGGCCAAGGCCGGTGATGCCGCGGACGGCCTTGATCGCGCCGACCTTGTTCTCGCCAAAGCTGGAGAGCACCACGTCGAACTCGGTCTGCTCTTCGGCAGCTTCGGCGGCTTCGCCACCACCGCCACCGGCAGCCATCGCCACCGGCGCGGCCGCGGACACGCCGAACTTCTCTTCCATCATCTCGACGAGCTCGACGACGTCCATCACGGACATCTCGGAGATCGCTTCGAGTACTTCTTCCTTGGTTGCAGCCATTATCAGCTCCTGATACGTAAGGGTCGCTCGACCCGATTCAATGCAATGTGATTCAAGCAGCCTGCTTTTCGTCGCGGACTGCGGCCACCGTGCGTGACAGTTGCGCGACCGGCTCGCGGGTCACCCGGGCCAGCTTCTCGACCGGCGCCGTCATGGCGCGCATCAGCTGGGACAGGGCTTCGTCGCGGGTCGGCAGCTTGGCCAGACGATCCAGTTGTTCACCCGGCAGCAACTGCCCGTTGAACGAAATCGCCGTGACCTTCAGGGCATCGTGATTCTTGCGAAAATCACTTACGACACGCGCCGCCGAACCCGGATCCTCCAGGGAAAACCCCAGAATGACCGGCCCGACGAAGGCATCGCTCATGCATTCGTACTCGGTGCCCTTGAGAGCCAGCTTGGCCAGATTGTTCTTGATGACCTTCAGATACGCACCGCCCTCGCGAGCATGGGTACGCAGGTCATCCATCTGGCCTGCCGTGAGACCACGGTATTCCGCCAATACGGCGGAATGCGCGCGTGTCGCCACGTCACTGACTTCTGCCACCATGGCCTGCTTGGCTTGAAAACTCATGGCCATAGTCATCACTCCTTAAACACACCGGCGACCCCACGCCGCCGGATGATTGGACGAACACGCCCGTGGGCATGTCCGCTGACGACTGCCACCCCTGCCGAAACCGACGGAGCGACACACGTCATCTGCGTAGGCTGGCGTTGTCGCCTTTAAGGATCGCTTGGCTCGATCCGCCTGACGGTCTTTGACGACGCAGCCTTCTATAAGGAGCGGGCTGCGCTACAAAGAACACGGTTGCAACAACCGGCGGCCCATGCCGCCGGCATCTGCATTACTATGCCGCCACCGAAGCGTGGTCCACGGTCAGACCGGGACCCATGCTGGTCGACAGCGACACTTTCCGAAAATAGACACCCTTGGCATTGGCCGGCTTGGCTTTCTTGAGATCGGCCATCAGCGCGGACAGATTTTCCACCAGCGCCTGATTGTCGAAATCCACCTTGCCGATCGCGCAATGGATGATACCGGCCTTGTCGGTGCGGTACTGAACCTGACCCGCCTTGGCGTTGGCGACCGCGGTCTCCACGTCCGCCGTCACGGTCCCCGTCTTGGGGTTGGGCATCAGACCCTTGGGGCCGAGCACCTGACCCAGACGCCCGACCACGGGCATCGCATCCGGCGTAGCCACGACCACATCGAAATTGATCTCGCCACCCTGCACCTGCTCGGCCAAGTCTTCCAGGCCGACCACATCGGCACCGGCGGCGGTCGCCTTCTCGGCGTTTTCACCCTGGGTGAACACCGCAACGCGTACACTCTTGCCGGTACCGTTGGGCATCACCGTGGAGCCGCGCACGTTCTGATCCGACTTGCGCGCATTGACGCCCAGATTGACCGCGACTTCCACCGACTCGGTAAACTTCGCATTGGCCAGCTTCTTGAGCAGATCGAGCGCTTCGTCGACCGGATAGGCCTTGACCGGATCGACCTGTTCGCGGATGGCGGCCTTGCGCTTGGAAACTTTCGCCATGACCTAGCCCTCCACCTTGATGCCCATGCTGCGGGCACTACCTGCAATGATACGAACCGCGGCGTCCATGTCGGCCGCGTTGAGATCCGGCCACTTGGTTTCGGCGATTTCTTCCACCTGCGCACGGGTGACCGTACCGACCTTTTCGCGCAGCGGATCGGCCGCGCCCTTGTCGATCTTGGCGGCTTTCTTCAACAGAATCTGCGCCGGCGGCGTCTTCTTGATGAACGAAAAGCTGCGATCCGAGAACACCGTGATCACCACGGGGGTCGGCAGACCGGCTTCCATGTCCTGCGTCTCGGCGTTGAACGCCTTGCAGAACTCCATGATGTTGACACCATGCTGACCCAGCGCCGGACCCACGGGCGGACTCGGATTGGCCTTGCCGGCCGGGATCTGCAGCTTGATGTAGCCGCTTACTTTCTTGGCCATTTGCTACTCCTTCAGGTGCATGCGCCGCGGGCCTGTCCCGGGCTCCCTGTGCGTGAATAAACGGCTACCGAATATCGGCATGCCGTTACGTTCGTTCGTTTTCTCGAACCTAGCTCTTCTCGACCTGGGCGAATTCCAGATCCACCGGCGTTGAGCGGCCGAAGATCGTGACTGCAACACGCAGACGATTCTTGTCGTAATTGACTTCCTCGACCACGCCATTGAAATCGGCGAACGGGCCGTCGACGACGCGCACTTCCTGACCGGGCTCGAACACCGTCTTGGGCCGCGGCTTCTCGACCGACTCCTCGACCCGATTGAGAATCTGATCAGCCTCGGCATCGGTAATCGGGGCGGGGCGATCTGCCGTGCCGCCGATGAATCCGAGCACTCGCGGCACACTCTTGACCAGATGCCAGGTGTCGTCGTTCATTTCCATGTGCACAAGCACATAACCGGGAAAGAACTTGCGCTCGGTCGTGCGCCGCTGGCCTTCCTTGATCTCGACGACTTCCTCGGTCGGCACGAGCACGTCACCGAAAAAATCTTCCATGCCGTAACGCACGGCATATTCCTTGAGCGAATCGCGCACCTTCTTCTCGTATTGCGAGAAGGCATGGACGACATACCAATGCTTGGCCATAAGAATCCGCCTAGCGACCCGTCAGCAATTGAACACCCCAGGCGAGCACGATATCCAACGCCCAGATAAAGATAGCCAGAATCAGCACCACGACCACCACCATCAGCGTGGTCTGCACTGTTTCTCGCCGGGTTGGCCATACCACGCGGCGCAATTCGGTGCGCGAACCCCGGGCATAGGCCCAGCCGGTCTTGCCCAGCGTCGTCTGCAACGCAATGACCACCGCGACCACCGCGCCGCCCAGCATGCCCAGCACCCGAACCAGATCGGTATGCGTCGGCTCGAACCAGTAATAGCCGAAAATGCTGGCACAGAGCACCGCAATGGCCAGCCAGAGCAGCGCCGTGTCGAGCACGGAGCCGGTATGTTTTTCTTGGGTTGCCATCAACGACTCGACCGAAAGGAAAATGTCCGCTTCACGTGGCAGGCCAGGAGGGACTCGAACCCCCAACCTGCGGTTTTGGAGACCGCTGCTCTGCCAATTGAGCTACTGGCCTATGCGCGTGAACCTACTCGCCCGCGAAAAAGACGGCGGATCATATCACAGTTTCCGCACTTGGCAACTATGAAACATGCACGACCCGCGACCGACAGTGCCGTTCGCGGGTCGTACATGGCATCCGCCGGATGCGTGGCGCTATTCCGTAATCTTGGTCACGACGCCCGCGCCGACGGTACGACCGCCTTCGCGAACGGCAAAGCGCAGGCCTTCTTCCATCGCAATCGGATGGATCAGCTCGACGCTCATCGTGACGTTGTCGCCCGGCATCACCATCTCGGTGTCGGCCGGCAGCTCGCAGGCGCCGGTGACGTCCGTGGTGCGGAAGTAGAACTGCGGGCGGTAGCCCTTGAAGAACGGGGTGTGACGACCGCCTTCTTCTTTCTTCAGTACGTAGACTTCACACTCGAACTTGGTGTGCGGGGTGATGGATTTGGCCTTGGCCAGAACCTGACCGCGCACGATGTCTTCGCGCTTGGTGCCGCGCAGCAACACGCCGACGTTGTCGCCGGCCTGGCCCTGGTCGAGCAGCTTGCGGAACATCTCGACACCGGTGACGGTGGTCTTGGCGGTGGCGTTGATGCCGACAATCTCGATGTCGTCGCCGACGTTGACGACGCCGCGCTCGACACGACCGGTGGCGACGGTGCCGCGGCCGGAGATGGAGAAGACGTCTTCGACCGGCATCAGGAAGGCGCCGTCTACGGCACGTTCGGGGTCGGGGATGAAGTCGTCCATGGCGCGCACGAGCGCGGCGATCGATTCGATGCCGTGCTCGCCTTCGTCGCCTTCCAGGGCCTTGAGGGCACTGCCGGTGATCACGGGGGTGTCGTCGCCGGGGAATTCGTATTCGTCGAGCAGCTCGCGGACTTCCATTTCGACAAGCTCGAGCAGCTCGGCGTCGTCGACCATGTCGGCTTTGTTGAGGTACACGACGATGTGCGGCACGCCGACCTGACGCGACAGCAGGATGTGCTCGCGGGTCTGGGGCATGGGGCCGTCGGCGGCACTGACCACCAGAATCGCGCCGTCCATCTGGGCGGCACCGGTGATCATGTTCTTGACGTAGTCGGCGTGGCCGGGGCAGTCGACGTGGGCGTAGTGGCGCGCTTCACTTTCGTATTCGACGTGTGAGGTCGAAATGGTGATGCCACGGGCCTTTTCTTCCGGCGCCTTGTCGATCTTGTCGAAGGCACTCAACTCACTGCCGAACAGACGGTTCGATACCACCGTCAGGGCGGCTGTCAATGTGGTCTTGCCGTGGTCTACGTGACCAATCGTGCCAACATTGACATGCGGCTTGTTACGCTCGAATTTTGCTTTGGACATGGCCTCGCCTTTGCTCGTTGTTGCCGTGGCGCCATCCGCCACATGATTACCATCGCGTCTACCGCGAACACCGAACCGGCGACATGACGACAAGTCGCCAGCCACCGTCAATATGGAGCCCATGACCGGACTTGAACCGGTGACCTCTTCCTTACCAAGGAAGTGCTCTACCGCTGAGCTACATGGGCCGTTATGTCTGCACCAGCTCACGCCCGCGGTAAAACCGGCGAACTGGAGCGGGCGACCGGAATCGAACCGGCATCATCAGCTTGGAAGGCTGAGGTTCTACCGTTGAACTACGCCCGCGCTGCCAACCTTCCAACTTTCGCCAATCCGGGCGCAGCCTGCAAGTGCGGCGCTGTCCGGACTGACTATAACTGTTCAGATCGCGCCGTCGTACGACCGATGAACAGTGTATTGAATATGGTGGAGGGAGGAGGATTATTCGCCGCTGCGCGGCTCACCCTTCGGGCCGGTCGCGTGGCGCGACCGTTCTCGGTCGCTCCGCGCCCTCGTCGAACCCCTATCGGTTCGAACCCTCCTCTGACTCTACCGCTATTCTTGAACCTTTGCTGTCTTTTGCTTTGCTTACGTTTGATTGAAATGGTGGAGGGAGGAGGATTCGAACCCCCGAAGGCTGAGCCGACAGATTTACAGTCTGTTCCCTTTGACCGCTTGGGTATCCCTCCACAATCGAGCCGCGCATTGTTGTGAATCGAGCGCCGGATGTCAACCATAAACACCAAGATGGCGCCACCCCTGATTGCAACCCGGCGAGGCCGATATCGAAGGCTGACGACAAGAACTGGACTACATGTCTCTTTTGAGAGACAATTGGACCATGAAAATCGAGGCCACCCGACAGTTTTCCAATTGGCTGGACGGCCTGAAAGACGTCGCCGGTCGGGTCCGGATCCTGACGCGCATCGATCGACTATCCATGGGCAACCCCGGCCAGCATCGAAACCTGAAGGGCGGCATCAGTGAACTCAAGTTGACAATCGGCCCCGGATATCGAATCTACTACATGCAGCGGAACGACAC
>Ga0206123_10000460_pt1 | contig 40195 bp, 29 predicted proteins | sample Helgoland_Spring_2_FD_160086 | JGI IMG/M metagenome (GOLD analysis project Ga0206123, IMG submission 160086) | Pelagic subsurface seawater microbial communities from Kabeltonne, Helgoland, North Sea - Helgoland_Spring_Bloom_20160316_1 | ecosystem: Environmental > Aquatic > Marine > Epipelagic ...
GTTGTTTCGAGAACTCAGGGAAGAGATTGGCCTGCAAAAACATGAAGTGGAGATTGTCGCCGCGACCCGGGGCTGGTTACGCTATCGGCTACCCAAGAGATTGCTCAGGCAGAATTCCGATTTTGTCGGGCAGAAGCAAAAGTGGTTTTTGCTGAAAATGTTAGCAGCGGACACGGAAGTCAAGTTTGATGTGTCCACAACCCCGGAGTTTGATCATTGGCAATGGGTTAGTTACTGGTATCCCCTTGGCCAGGTCGTTCAATTCAAAAAAGACGTTTACCGACGCGCCATGAAAGAGCTTGCGCCGCAATTGTCTAAATGCATGACAATAGCAGCGGGTAATTAGATGCTCGACATTCTGAGGCGGGTAATCCAGGAAGTTAATGCTGCCAGAGATCTCAATAGTGCCCTGAACATCATCGTTGATCGTGTTCAGTCGGCAATGGGTACCCGGTCGTGCACGGTGTACCTGACCAATGAGGATGAGAGTCGATATGTTCTGATGGCAACCCGGGGTCTGAACCAGAGTGCGGTTGGGTCAGTCTCGATCAGCGTTAATGAAGGCCTGGTTGGATATGTGGGTCAACGAGCAGAGCCGGTCAATTTTGAGGATGCAGCAAGCCATCCCAGATATCTATTTGTCGAAGACGTCGGTGAAGAGCCCTACAAGGCCTTTCTGGGAGTGCCGATTATTCACCACCGTAAAGTTCTGGGTATTCTGGTTGTGCAAGATCCAAAAGCCAGACGTTACGATGAAAGTGAAGAAGCATTCCTGATCACCCTTTCTGCACAGTTGGCTGGCGTTATTGCCCATGCGGAGGCAACGGGTTCGCTCATAGTAACAACCGATTCCGCAAATTTACCCGCGAGCAAATTCAAGGGCACGGTGGGAGCGCCGGGAATTGCACTCGGCACAGCGGTTGTGGTTTACCCCGAGGCTAACCTCAACACAGTCCCGGAACGCAAGATCGCTAACATAGATGGTGAGCTAGTACTTTTTAGAATGGCGATCAACGAGGTTCGGGACGAAATTCGAGCCATGGGAGCAAAACTCTCCGATCGATTAAAACCGGAAGAACTTGGTCTGTTTGACGCTTACCTTCATATGCTTGACGACTCCGCAATTGCTGGTGAAGTTGAGGAAGTTATCCTGGAGGGGCATTGGGCACAGGGCGCATTGCGAAGGGTGATAGAGCTTCATGTTTCGAATTTTGACGCAATGGACGATTCTTACCTGCGAGAGCGTGGAACAGATGTTCGTGATCTTGGTCAGCGGGTACTCGCCAGGCTCCAGTTCTCCAGCGGTGGCAGAATCAGTTTTCCCACTGACACTATACTGGTGGGTAATGAACTGACGCCATCGATGCTTGCGAGCGTGCCGCGGGATAGTTTGAAGGGGCTGGTGTCGGTTAAGGGCTCTGGTAGCTCCCACGTGGCCATTCTGGCAAAAGCGATGGGGGTACCTTCTGTGATGGGGGTAGAAGATCTTCCTATTGAATTGCTGGAAGAAAAACCGCTGATTGTTGATGGGCTGGAAGGGCAAGTCATCACCTACCCGGACCAGGATCAGATCAGGTTCTATCAGGGTCTGATAAAAGAAGAAGAAGCGCTGATAGAAGGGCTTGAAGAGTTGAAAACCCTGCCCTGCAAAACGATGGATGGCCATCGGGTGCGACTATGGGTAAATACCGGATTGAATACCGATGCGGTGAAGTCCCTCGATCGAGGCGCCGAGGGTGTAGGACTGTACCGAACTGAAATTCATTTCATGATGAAAGACCGCTTCCCCACGGAAGAGGAACAAAAGGATATCTATCGGGAACATTTGAAAGCGTTTTCACCCAAAAATGTGACCATGCGGACATTGGATATTGGTGGGGATAAAGCACTGACTTATTTCCCCATTGAAGAAGCCAATCCTTTCCTTGGTTGGCGTGGTATTCGGGTGACCCTGGATCATCCTGAAATTTTCCTGGCCCAGGTCAGGGCAATGATCCGTGCTAATGAAGGAGTTGGGGCATTTTTAAGAATTATGTTGCCAATGATCAGCAGCGTATCCGAGGTAGATGAAGCAAAGAAACTGATTGGCCAGTGCTATCGTGAATTGCTGGAGGAAGGAAGGAAAGTCGAGATGCCGGCTATAGGGGTCATGATTGAAGTACCTTCCGCTGTTTATCAAGCCAGAGACATCATAAAAAGGGTAGACTTCCTTTCTGTTGGTAGCAACGATTTAATCCAGTATATGCTGGCGGTTGATCGAAACAACGCCCAGGTTGCATCACTGTACCAGGAGTTTCATCCAGCGGTCTTAAGAGCACTAAAACAGGTGGTCGATGCGGCGCACGCTGAAAACAAGCCGCTCGGTATTTGTGGTGAAATGGCAGGGAACCCTTCTGCTGCAATTCTGTTGACTGCGATGGGATATGACGTTCTTTCGATGAACTCTACCAACCTGCTCATGGTAAAATTAGCCATCAGAAGCTTTGATCTTGCAAAAGCAAAACGAATTCTGAATAAAGTTCTAAAAATGGATGATGCGCGGCAGATCAAGTCCTATGTTGATGGACAAATGCGGAAAGCGGGGCTCGCAAAAATCATCCGAACTAACTAGCGCCAGTCATCAATTACGCCTCTGACAAAAGGGGGCATAGTGATATGTACGGGAAATGGTAAAATTGTAATAACCGGAAATGATGCACGCCTGCTGCTCGTTATCGTGTAAATAAGTGGTTGAGAATAGTATGTGGCATTACCCCCAATTCGATCCGGTTGCGATCAGTCTAGGACCCGTGAGTATCCACTGGTATGCCTTGAGTTATCTGGTTGGCATTTCGCTGGTATGGTGGCAGCTTGGTCGAAGAAGCCGAAGTGGCAAACTGAGGTGGACTGAAGAACAAATATCCGACATGGTTTTTTACAGCATGTTCGGGATAATTCTGGGTGGTCGAATCGGCTACATGGCTTTCTATGGCTGGCAGGGCATTATCGATGATCCCCTGCGCATAGTTCGGGTTTGGGAAGGGGGCATGTCCTACCACGGCGGTATGATAGGTGTATTCCTATCGATGTATTTGTACGGTCGTAAAATAGGTGCAACCTTCTTCCAGTTGACAGATTTTATTGCGCCGAGCGTTCCCATCGCGCTAGGTTGCGGGCGTATTGGAAATTTCATTAATGGCGAATTACCTGGCCGGGTCACCGACGTACCCTGGGCCGCAATTTATCCGGGAGATGTGGTTGCCAGGCATCCATCAAGCCTCTATCAGGCTCTCCTCGAAGGTCCCGTGCTCTGGTTTTTGCTTTGGCTGTTTACGCGAACCTCCAGACCTCGAATGGCAGTTTCGGCCATGTTTTTGATCGGCTATGGTTGCCTTCGTTTTGGCTCGGAGTTCCTGAGAGAGCCCGATAGTCACCTGAGCTACATTGCATTCGATTGGCTGACAATGGGCCAAATACTATCTGCACCGATGATCATCATCGGTTTCGTCTTCCTTATTGCGAGTTATAAAAGTTTAGAAGGTAAAAAATCAATATGATTATCAAGCCAAGAATTAAAGGTTTTCTTTGTACCACTTCCCACCCGGTGGGCTGTGAGAAAGATGTGGAATTGCAGATTGCCCATGTCAAAAGCCAACAACCCATTGCTTTTGGACCAAAGCGTGTTTTGGTGATTGGTGCGTCCGGCGGTTATGGTCTGGCGACCCGAATCAGTGCGGCATTTGGCGCTGGTGCTTCTACCATTGGGGTCTTTTTTGAACGACCTGCGGTGAAAAATAGAACGGCATCTGCGGGCTGGTATAAATCTGCCGCTTTCACAAAACTGGCGGAAGCCGAAGGGCTTTATGCCAGGAACTTAAATGGTGATGCTTTTTCCGAAGAGATGAAAAACGCAACTATCGAGTTGATCAAGGCTGATCTGGGTCAAGTTGATATGGTCGTTTACTCTGTTGCAGCACCTGCCCGGCAAATGCCCGACGGTGAATTGGTGCGCAGTACCCTCAAGCCAATCGGTGAACCCTTTGAAGGCGCAACCATCGATATAAACACTTCTGAAATCAGGTCAATCGAACTTGAACCGGCAAGCGTTGAAGAAGTTAACGATACTGTAAAGGTGATGGGAGGGCAGGACTGGGAGCTGTGGATTGCTGCGCTTCTTGATGCGGGTGTACTTGCTGACGGATGTATTACCACGAACTATACCTATCTTGGCAGCGAAGTGACCTGGCCAATTTATTATCACGGTACTATCGGAAAAGCGAAGGAAGACCTGGATAGAGCGGCTTTGGCCCTGCAAACACCAATGACTTCGGTAAATGGTCATGCTTACGTTGCCGTCATGAAGGGGCTAATGACACAGGCGGCCTCGGCTATTCCGGGGATGTCAGTTTATTTATCGTTGCTGTTCAAAATCATGAAGGCCAGGGGGACGCACGAAGGGTGCATCGAGCAAACGACCCGGCTTTTCCTGACCAGATTATTCACCGGAGATGTTAATGATCTGGCGCTGGATGAGAAAGGCAGGATCCGGTTGGATGATTGGGAGCTGACCCCGGAGGTTCAGGATGAGGTTAAGGCTCTCTGGGGGAGTGTGTCTCAGGAAAACCTGCATGAGATATCTGATTTTGCAGGCTATCAGACGGCCTATTTGCAAATGCACGGCTTTGGCTTCGACGGCGTCGATTATGAAGCGGATGTCGATCAGGTTGTCGATATGCCGCTCGTTTATGGCGCTTGATTTAATCCCGTTGGATGTGTTCCGTAAGAGATTATCCACCCTGCCGGTGACAATTGATTACGGGATTTTCATCCGTTAGCCAGAGTCAGCACACTTGTGGAATGACATGATCACCACATGTCCCAGTTCAATTTGTTTCCTCATTCTGTACGATATTCTTTAGGCCATTATTATCGTCGAGGCCATTTCCTGGTCAGGGCAATCTATTTCCCCAGGTTTTGTGCATACCTCATGGCAACCCTTGTCACTTTTTGGGGGATAGCGCCTTCAATCCTTGAACCAGGACAGATATTTTTTTTGGCATGGCTTATTGTCTACCCGCATTTACAGTTTCTGGTAGTTTCGAGTCAATTTAATCACGAGCAGGGCGCACGGTGCTCAATGCTGGTCGATGGCTTGATGGTTGGGATACTTATTGTCGCGAATCACTATCATTTTATTGGCGCTATCAGTTTTACCGCTTGCCTGATGATGAGTACGCTGATCATCGCCCGTTTGCCCATGATGTTAGCCAATTTGTCAGGCGTGCTTTTGATCGGCGGGCTCGGGTATGGGTTAAATCTGGACTCTGGTTTGATCAGTCACAGCGATGGTAAAGAAACTGCTGCAGCGGCGTTTGTGATGACTTATAGCGCACTGGTTGCAGGGCTGGGTTATAGAACCACGATGCTGTTGGGGGAAAAGCGAAAGCAGCTTTCAAAAGCAAGTGACGAAATCATTTCAATCTCGGACAAACTGCGCCGCTATGTCTCTCCCCAACTGTACTCTCGGCTGGCTGATCACGCGCAGCTGGATTTGAGACGAGAAACCCAAACCTTCGGCTTACCATCTGATGCGCCATCTGATGCGCCATCTGATGCCCATCGAAATGATAAAGCCCTGTGTAATGAAGAGAGTGCTCGAAAGTGTTTAACCGTCTTCTTCTCGGATATCGAAGGTTTTACTGAACTGATGGACAGTCTTGAGGAGGAAACCGTTACTCGAATTCTGAATGAATATTTAAGTTCGATGGCGAATATCGCAATACAACATGGGGGAACCATTGATAAGTTTATGGGTGACGGCATCATGGTGTTTTTTGGTGATCCTTCCACGGCCGGGCGCAATGTTGATGCGCTTGCGTGTATTAAAATGGCACTTGCGATGCGTGAAAAGCTAAGGCTGCTTCGACACAAGTGGCGTGAGGAGGGTATTTTTAGCGAGTTACACATCAGAATAGGGATCAACACGGGTTTCTGCACCGTTGGAAATTTTGGTTGTGAAAACCGGATGGACTATACGGCGGTTGGCGGCACCGTGAATATCGCAAGTCGGCTTGAGGGTCAGGCGGCGCAGGATGGAATTTTGATATCCGGAGATACCTGCAAACTGGTGGTGGGTAAAATTCACGCCTGTCGTCGCGACCCGGTCTTCCTAAAGGGAATCAAACGGGGGGTCGAGGCTTATGATGTGCTTGGGATATCAAACAAGAAAGAAAAGGAGATTGCTCGACGGGCAGCCGGAATATCCTTGACGATTAATCCGGGCTTGATGGATACAAACGAGGCCAAGGCAGTTCTGCGTGCAACAATTGCGGATATTGAATCGATAGAGACTCGCCGATTGGAAAAAACAGCGGTTTTACGGATTCTGAACTGAATCTGGAAGTGTTGCATCCACAGAAACCATCCTTGAATCTCCGGATCCATGTATAATCTAGCGCTTTTTTATCACCATTTAACTAATAGGCAATCTGGCTATGAACGACGCGCTCCACAATTCAGCATTTCTTAAGGCCTGTCGAGGCGAGAAGACCGATTTTACACCCATATGGTTGAATCGACAGGCAGGTCGTTATATGCCTGAATACCATCAGGTTAAAGGCACTACCAAAAGCCTGGACTTTTTCAAGACACCGGAATTGGCCGCCAGGGCAACCTGTGATGCGCAGCGAATTCTTGGGGTCGATGCGGCGATTATGTTTGCAGATCTGCTGCCAATATTAGAGCCGATGGGCCTGAAGCTGGATTATATTCCCGGCTTTGGACCGAATTTTGAGAATCCCGTCCGAACCCATGCTGACATCGACAATTTGAAGGCGCTCCCCTGTAAAGATTCTATGCCATATATTCACGAAGTCATTAAGTTGATTCGTGCGGAATTACCCTCGAATATTCCCCTTATCGGGTTTGGTGGTGCACCTTTCACCCTGGCTTCATATGCCATTGAAGGCAAAGGTTCCCGAAACTATGTCTTTGTAAAGCAGATGATGTACGGCGATACAGGCGCGTGGCATGGTCTAATGGAAAAAATCACCAACACTGTTATTGACTACATGAACTATCAAATTGATTCCGGGGTACAGGCAGTACAGTTATTTGATAGTTGGGTTGGTACCTTGTCTCCGGCTGATTACCGGGAATACGTGATGCCGCATAGCGCCAGAATGATGAAAGAGATTTGTGGTCGTGTGCCGGTCATTCACTTTGGTACGGGTAATCCTGCGCTGGCACCCTTGATGGCGCAAGCAGGTGGAGATGTGCTTGCGCTTGATTGGCGGACCCCGTTAATGGAAACGTGGAATGCAACCGGCGTAAAGTCAGTTCAGGGCAATATGGACCCGATTGTGCTTTGTGCCGATGTGGCTTCCGTCAAAAGAAAGGCAAAAGAAGTACTTGATGAAGTTGGTGGCCGACCTGGCCATATATTCAACCTGGGTCACGGAATTATTCCAGAAACCCCGGTTGAGAATGTGAAAGCGCTAGTTAATTTTGTACATGAGTATTCTGCGGCTGCATCATAAGCTGGGGTCTACCCCGGCTTGGACCCATTAAAGTTGGCTTACATCCCTTACTGCGCCTTTATCAGCGCTGGTTGTGAGTGCCGCATAGGCTTTTAATGCGGCGGAAACAACACGGCCACGTTTTTCTGTCGGCATCCAGGCGGCGGCCCCTTTTGCTTCCATCGTGACCTTTCTGGCAGCGATGACGTCCGGGGAGACATTCATGTGAATGCTTCGGTTTGGAATATCGATTTGGATTTCGTCCCCCTCTTCAACCAGCGCAATCAGTCCCCCCTGTGCCGCCTCCGGTGATGCGTGACCAATGGATAGACCAGAGGTTCCGCCGGAGAATCGACCATCTGTGAGTAGGGCGCAGGCCGAGCCTAGTCCTTTTGATTTCAGGTAGCTGGTTGGATACAACATTTCCTGCATACCCGGTCCACCCTTTGGACCTTCATAGCGTATTACAATGACGTCCCCGGCCTTGATTTTATCATCCAGAATCGCGGCTACAGCAGAATCCTGGCTCTCGAATATTCTTGCCGGACCCGAGAATTTCCATATTTCCTCTGCGACACCAGCGGTTTTAACAATACAGCCATTTTCAGCGATATTGCCGTACAGTACTGCAAGTCCGCCTTCTTTCGAATAAGCATGCGCCATATCCCTGACACAGCCGTTGCTTCGATCCAGGTCGAGAGTGTCGTATCGGGTCGCCTGACTGAAAGCCTGCTGGGTCGGAATACCGGCAGGACCTGCTCGATAGAACGAAATCACATCGGGGTTATCAGTCGCTTTAACATCCCATTCCTTGAGTGCATCGGCCATTGTTTTGCTGTGTACAGTTCTGCCAGAGGTGTCCAGTAAACCACCCCGGTCAAGTTCGCCCATAATCGCCATCATGCCACCTGCCCGATGAACATCTTCCATATGGTAGGTGTCTACAGCCGGTGCGACTTTGCATAGGTTAGGGACGCGACGGGAAAGCTTGTCGATATCATCCAGGTCAAAGTCGATTTCACCTTCCTGGGCTGCTGCCAACAGATGAAGGATGGTATTTGTTGAACCACCCATCGCAATATCCAGTGACATGGCATTTTTGAAGGACGTGACATTGGCAATACTTCTTGGCAACACGGAATCGTCGTCATCTTCATAATAGGCTTTAGTTATCTCGACGATCTGTCGACCCGCCTTCAGAAACAGTTGTTCCCTGTCAGCGTGGGTAGCGAGCATTGACCCGTTACCCGGCAGGGACAAGCCGAGTACCTCGGTTAAGCAGTTCATGGAATTGGCTGTGAACATGCCGGAACAGGAACCACAAGTTGGACAGGCTGATCGCTCGTAATCATCAACCTCTTCATCCGTCACCTGCTCATCTGCGGCGACCACGATGGCATGAATGAGATTGGTATGATGATTTGCCAGCCGGGTTCGGCCCGCTTCCATTGGGCCGCCAGATACGAAAATGGCGGGAATATTCAGCCTCAGTGCAGCATTCAGCATCCCCGGTGTGATCTTGTCGCAGTTGGAGATGCAAACGATGGCATCGGCACAATGGGCATTAACCATGTATTCAATCGAATCTGCGATAATGTCCCTGGAGGGTAAGCTGTACAGCATGCCGTCATGACCCATAGCAATGCCGTCATCGACTGCAATCGTATTGAATTCTTTTGCAACCCCACCTGCCCGCTCTACCTCACGGGCTACCAATTGGCCCATGTCTTTCAGGTGAACGTGGCCGGGGACAAATTGAGTGAACGAGTTGGCGATGGCGATAATCGGCTTTTTGAAGTCATCATCTTTCATACCGGTCGCTCGCCAGAGTGCGCGGGCGCCCGCCATGTTTCGACCGTGGGTAGATGTTTTGGAGCGATATCTGGGCATCAGTTATTCCTTTGCTTAAATTTTAACCGCGATGCGTCTTGATGGTCATTGACAGGGCTAATGACAAGGGCTTGTTAAACATCTTTTTTAGGGACGCTCAATCAAGCCAGGGCCAGGCATTGCCGCTATCAGGTCAATTGTTTCGCAAGCAGCTTTGAGTTTCGTTGATAATTGTAAAGAGACTTCCTCGATTCCGGAAGCATATCCAGCGCTCCCGGCTTAAATCCCCGTTCCAGAAACCAATGGGCAGTTTGGGTCGTCAGAACAAATAGCGTCGTAATGCCACTATTTTTAGCGAGGGTTTCGATCCTGGCCAGTAATAACTCACCTCTATGGTTGTCCCGGTATTCCGGGTGAGTGGCAAGACACGCTAGTTCACCAATGGTATCAAACGGGTATAGTGCAGCACAGCCAACGATCATGCCGTCGCGTTCGCAGACAGTGAAATGATGATGTTGTGATTCGAGTTGTTCGCGGGATCGTTTTACGAGTATCCCCTGCTCCTCGAGTGGTGAGATAAGTTCGATGATCCCTGGAATATCTTCAGGCTTACCCTGTCGAACTTGCTCGTAGCTTTTCCTGATGATCTGTGTACCGGCACCATCCCTTGTGTAAAGCTCCTCGAGTAATGCACCGTCATGCTCATAACTCAGGATGTGACACCTGCTGACACCTCTGTTGCATGCAGTCTTTGCCAACTGCAACTCTTCAAAATCAGCAAAGTCCGGGCTGTTGATCTGGTCCACTGACAATTCACTTATCGCATTCCCTTTTTCATCGAGAATGCCATTTTTTTCCGTGAAGAAGATCAGCTTTTCTGCTCGCAATTCTGTCGCGATGGTTGTCGCCATCTCTGCTGAGTGCATGCAAAATATTTCTCCGGACAAGGAATAACCCATCGGAGGTATCAGCACCACAGATGTCTCAAGCTGGAGATGAATGGCTCGGGTTGCGACATTTCTGACAGAACCGGTATGGTGATAGTCCTGCCCGTCGATGACCCCCAACGGCTTTGCCTTGATAAAATTGCCGGAAGTGACCAGCAAATCAGACCCATGCTGCGGGGAGTTAATTAGCCCCATGGACAGCCGGGCTTCCAACTCTGATTTTATTCTGCCAATGACTTCCTGTGCGACGGGAAGCTGGGCCGGTGTCAGCGCACTTTTTCCCAGTTCAAATGTGGTTTGGGTCTCAATCCCTGCTGCAATCAGTCGATCGCGTATATCACAGGAAGCGCCGAAGACGACCACCAGACGGACCCCAAGGCTATTGAGCAGGACGATATCCCCGACAACATTAGTAAAATTCTCGTGGCCCAGTGCCTCACAGCCGAAATGGAGGATAAATATTTTCCCCCGATGAGCATTGATATATGGGGATGAGTCCCTGAACCATTTTACGTAGGGTCTGTTATTTGACATGGGGCACAATACTGAATTTATGAGTTCTGGATAGTCTGCGCAGCAAGCTAGGCACTTACGCAGTATTTTTCGATTAAGCCGCGCAGTATAGCAATACTTGGATCAAGTTGGTCCAGTGCAAGGAATTCATTAGGTTGATGGGCCTGGTCTATGGACCCGGGCCCCAGTACAACTGTTTCCATGCCAAGGTCTGTCAGGAAGGGTGCTTCAGTCGCAAAGGCAACACTGGCGGGTTCGAAACCGGATAACTTTTGTGCAGCAGATACCAGGGTGTCGTCACCTGAGTGACTTTTGGATAAGAAGGCGGGTACTGGCGGGTGAAAAAGCTCCAGACTGAACTTGTATCCCTGATCCTGTAGTTTTGGCCCTAACCGGTCGCTGATTTCGGCCATAATATTCGTATTATCCATGCCGGGTAACACCCGAACATCGAAAGCAAGCTCGACGTGATCACAAATTCTGTTTGGGTTGTCTCCGCCGTGTATACATCCGAGGTTTAGTGTTGGCACCTGAACCTCAAACGCGGCACTTTGGTATCGATTGGCCAGTTCGTTACGGAATTTACCCAGTTCACCGATGACCAGCGTTGTTGCCTCAATCGCATTGTTGCCGAGCGCCGGATTGGAGGAGTGCCCGGCACTTCCTTCAATACGCAGGGACAACATCATGATGCCCTTATGTTGGAAGACCGGGGCCAGATTGGTTGGTTCACCGATGATTGCGTATTTGGCGCCGGATAATTCTGTTGCTGCCAGTGCCCTGGCGCCGCTCATTGAAGATTCTTCATCGGCGGTAGCGATAATTGTGATGGGGTGGCTTAGTCGTTGATTGAGATAAGGCTCAATGGCGGTAATGGCGACAGCAAAGAAGGCCTTCATATCACAGCTGCCAAGCCCATATAGTCTTTCATCTCTTCGGGTTAGCTCAAAAGGATTGGAATGCCACAGATGTTCGTCGAACGGCACTGTATCCGAGTGCCCGGAAAATACCAGTCCATTATTGCCCTTACCGAGGGTGGCAATCATATTTGCTTTACCTGCTCGACCGGGAATTGGCAGAATTTCAACGCCAAACCCCAATGGTGTCAGCCAATTTGCGAGCTGCTCCAGAACCGGCAGATTACTCTGGTCTATTTCAGGCATGACACTACTGACAGAGGGTATCGCAACCAGGGTCTGCGCCATCTCGATCAGGTCTGGAATTTTATGGGTAGCCGGCATCTGTTTACACTCTCTTTGAGAAACGCGAGTGTAGCAATTTTAGTCGCGGCTTGTGGGGGAAAATAGGTCCCGACTTGCAGGGTTTGTTCAATAGATCTGGTATGACTGAATCGAGGTTAAATCTGGCCATATCTGCAGATTCCTTCATCATCGAGCGGAAATGTTGAAAAATAATGGAGGGGTCCATTGTCACTTCCGGATATTTACGCTGGTTCTTGGGTTTTCTCCAGATTCTTCCAAATATTTACTGGTAAGTTGGTAGACATGAAAATTCACCGGTTCGCCTCATTTGCCCCTTGCCTTATCCTTGTTCTCTGGTGCCAGAGTTCCCTGGCCGCGGATGAAGTTACCCGGTCGCCGGAACTGAACCTGTCTGCACCGGTAGCCTATGATTTTGTCAATGAGAATTCCGCCGGTTTGTATCGCAAGAAACTATCATCGGACTTCCGTATCCGTGGTTGGGAGATTGCGGACAGTTTGTATTTTGGCCAGGCAAAGGTTGGCAACAAATGGGGGCTTGGCATGGTCTTCCAAAGTGGTGACACGGCCTACGGTATTAATCACCGTGGTATCCAGGTGATGAAACGTTTCTAATTTATGAGCTTGCAGGCTCATTTTCTTCGACTAACCCCTGTATCATACTATCCATCCTTTAGGCACTTCCGTGTGCCGTCAAGCGAATTAAAGTGTAAGCTATTTTCTTAAAGGTATGCGGGGAGGCAACGGCCCTGCAGTTCCTATTGACTAGATTGGGGCACCATTAGTGGCAGTTCAGGAAGCAAGTAATTACAAACCGGATATTGTCCTCAACCTCCGCAGCGTACTCAATGATTTAGTTTCAGACGGGCGTCTCTCAACATCGGATGCAGAATCGCTGAGTCTGAAAAGCCGGACAAAAGCACAAATCAATTGGCACCCTATCGAACTCATCGCTGAGTTTGAGGCTGCAGATCAGAAAAACCCCGCGAAGAACCTTGACCTTGAGACATTGACGTTGTGGTTGTGTGAGCGCGCAAAACAACCCTATAAAAGAATTGATCCCCTCAAAGTTGATGCGACCGTGGTGACCAAGGTGATGTCCGCCGAATTTGCCAGGCGGCACGAGTTGTTAGTGCTGGAAGTATTGGAGGATGAGGTGGTTATCGCCTGTGCCCAGCCTTATGTCTATGGCTGGGAAGCAACCATCATGCAGTCACAACCCGGCAAGGTATTGACCCGGGTAATAGCCAATCCGGCAGATGTTCGTCGTTACACCAACGAATTCTATCAGATGGCAAAGTCTGTCAGTAAGGCGAATGCCCAGGGTCTAAACACAAGCTCGCTCTCGAATCTGGAGCAGATGCTCGAGCTTGGTCATATCGATGCCATGGAAGCGAATGACACCCACGTTGTCAATATTGTGGATTGGCTACTGGGATATGCATTTACCCAAAGGGCGAGTGACATTCACCTTGAGCCGAGAAGGGAAAAGGGCCGGATAAGGTTTCGAATAGATGGCGTACTTCATCTGGTTTATGAGTTACCGTCTTCAGTAATGACAGCGGTGATCAGTCGAATCAAGACCCTTGGCAGAATGGATGTTGCGGAGAAAAGGCGCCCACAGGACGGCAGACTAAAAACAAAAACCCAGGAAGATCACGAAATTGAACTCCGGTTGTCAACGCTCCCAACCGCTTTTGGTGAAAAGATGGTCATGCGGATATTTGATCCTGACATCCTGCTTAAGTCTTTTGAGCAACTGGGTCTGGCCGATGATGACTTTGATCGCTGGCAGGGTATGGTCAAGAATCCAAATGGTATTGTCCTCGTTACCGGTCCTACCGGGTCAGGTAAAACGACTACTCTGTACTCGAGCCTAAAGCAGTTGGCAACCGAAGATGTGAATGTTTGTACCATTGAAGATCCAATCGAGATGGTTGAGCCAAGCTTCAATCAGATGCAGGTGAATGCAAATATCGATCTTCATTTCGCCGATGGTGTTCGGGCACTGTTACGACAGGACCCGGATATTATTATGGTGGGAGAGATCAGGGACCTGGAAACTGCTGAAATGGCGATTCAGGCTGCCCTTACCGGTCATCTGGTCATCTCAACACTGCACACAAATGATGCGCCCCTGGCAATTACAAGATTGCTGGAGTTGGGGGTTGCACCTTATCTGATAAAGGCAACAGTACTGGGTGTCATGGCTCAGCGGCTTGTACGTACACTTTGCCCACACTGTAAAACTGTTGGCGCGAGTGACCCGGATGTCTGGAAAACCCTGACAACTCCGTGGAAAATGAATATGCCGAATAAAATTTATCAACCGGTTGGTTGTCTCGACTGTCGGGAAACAGGTTATATGGGGCGGCAAGGTATCTATGAGTTGTTACCCTTAACCGACGGTATTAAGCCACTCATTGGTGCCGGAGTAGATATCGGCAAGCTACGCCGCGCAGCAATGAAAGAAGGAATGAAAACCCTGCGCTTGAGTGGGGCAATGAAAGTTGCCGCAGGCATGACCACTGTTGCGGAAGTCTTAAGAGTTGCACCTTTCTCAGGTACAGAATGATAAATCCTGGATTGATTGCCGAATTAGGCAACGAAATTTCACGTGAAATGGATCAACAGTTCACCGGCACCCCGATTGAATTGTTGGAACAATTTAAGTACGTGTGTTACCTCAGTAAATTTGTCTACCATTGTGCAAAGTCTGACCCGGCTTTAATCAAAACGCTATTTGAGTCCGGCGACCTTCATCGCAGTTTTGACAGACAGACCTATACCCGTTGTTTCATCGATTTAGACCTTGGTTCTCTTAACGTTAGATTACGTAAGGTGCGGCGTCGCGAGATGATTCGTATTATTTTTCGTGATTTAACCAGACTTGCGGGTCTTGGCGAGACTACCGATGACCTGTCTAACCTGGCTGATGCCTGTCTAACGGCAGCCCATGATATTCATTATGCGAACAATTGTTTGAAATATGGTGCTCCCACGGGTGTCGACTCGGGCAATATTCAACAGATGACAATTCTCTCGCTTGGCAAACTGGGCGCGCGAGAGCTGAATGTATCTTCAGACATCGATCTGATCTTCTTTTACGATGAGCCCGGTTTTGCTGTTTCGCCCAAGGGCAAAGAACTCAGTAACCAGGAATTTTTCGTTCGTACCAGCAGGCACATTATTAAATCTTTGGATGATGTGACGGCAGATGGGTTTGTGTTCAGGGTGGATATGAGACTCAGGCCCTATGGTGAAAGTGGTGCGCTGATATTAAATAGCGTGGCAATGGAGAAATATTTCTACGAGCAGGGACGAGACTGGGAACGCTACGCCTTTGTTAAAGCACGAGCATCCGCTGGAAATATTGCACAGGGCGAAGAATTTCTAGCCTGGCTTAAGCCGTTTATCTATCGTCGGCATTTGGATTATGGTGCGCTCGAATCGCTCAGGGAAATGAAGGGGCTGATCGATACCCAGGTCGAAAACAAGCAACATTATCATGATCTAAAGCTGGGACCAGGGGGCATCAGGGAAGTTGAATTTATTACCCAGGCGCTACAACTGATCTGGGGCGGACGGCATCCCGAGTTACAGACCCCGGAAATAAGAGCAAATCTGGAGGCGCTGGCAGTTCTCAAATTTTTACCTCAAGGTGAGGTTCGCCAACTGATGAGTGCTTATGAGTTCTTGCGGAATAGCGAGCACGTTATTCAGGCCGAGAACGATCGTCAAACCCAACTAATATCAGAAGAGCCTGAATCACGGTTGCGTCTGGCAATTGGCATGGGGTTTCCGGATTTTGAGAAATATCATGTTCAGCTGGAGATCCACCGCAGCCTGGTTCGGGATATTTTTTCAGGGTTGATGACCGCCAACAGTGCTGAAAAACAAGAGATGGTTGAGGGAAATCTGTTTTGGTTATCTCTCTGGCGAGATCCTGTTTCCAATGATGCAACGAACTTGCTGGAGACCGTGGGTTTTGTCGACCCGCTTCGAACCGGCAAGCACTTAAGCGAATTTTTGCATAAACTTCACAGCAGGGATATGCAAGAGTTGAGTCTAACCAGGGTCAATCGACTGATGCCGGTATTGTTGAGCCTGGTTGCCAAGGAATCAAATCCTGATATTACGCTGGATCGCCTTATTCCCTTGATTGATACCATCACGCGGCGCAGTACCTATGTATCTTTTCTCCTGGAGAATGGCGATGCGCTAAAGCGATGCGTACACCTGTGTGCAATGAGCGACTGGGTGTCCCTGCGGCTGTCCGAGTTCCCTGTTTTGCTATACGACCTGACAGATCGACAGATCCATGCTGTTGAGCTTGAAAAGTCAGCACTTGAATCTGAATTAGGGACACGGTTGGCCGAGATCCCGGACGATGATCTTGAGGGTCAAATGGATACCCTGCGCCAGTTTAAGAGTAGCGTGGTGTTACGGGTCGCCGCCCTGGAACTGCTGGATGCATTGCCGTTAATGGAGGCGTCCGGCGCCTTGACGAATGTCGCCGAAGTGATTTTGGACCGCGTGGTAGAGCAGACCTTTCAGCAGCTTGCGGTAAAATTTGGCGAGCCCTGTCATGTAAACGGTGAGCCCCGGGGACTTGGCTTTGGCGTGATAGCCTACGGGAAACTCGGGGGTTATGAGCTTGGTTACGGGTCTGATCTTGACTTGACGCTTATCCACGATGTTGACCTGAAAGGTACAACAAACGGACCGAGGCAGCTTGAGAACAACGTATATTTCAATCGATTTGCCCAGCGGTTTATTCATATCCTGACCAGCTATACGCAATTCGGCGTGTTGTATGAGGTCGACCTGCGTTTGCGACCCGGTGGTAACAAAGGCCCGCTGGTGAGTACGCTTGCAGCCTTCAAACGCTATCAACTGGAAGAAGCCTGGACCTGGGAACATCAGGCCCTGATTCGAACACGTTTTGTGGCTGGCTCTGAAGATTTACGGATTCCCTTCCAGATGATCCGCGAAGAAATCCTGCTTCAGAAAAGGGATGTGGCCGAGTTATGTCGGCAAGTTGTGTTAATGAGGGATAAGATGCGGACTCACCTCACCAGAGCCGGGGCTGATGACTTCAAGGCTGATGCGGAGTCAGAAATGGAAGCGGATCAACTCGAGTTTATGTCTGGTATGAGTCTGGCAGAGTTTGATTTGAAACAAGATGTCGGAGCCATTGTTGATATCGAATTCCTGATTCAGTTTGAAATGCTGGCATCGGCAAATACTCACCCTACTTTGATTCGCTGGACTGATGTTATGCGGCAACTGGATGACTTTGCTGACCAGGGAATTTTTGCGCCGGAGGAAAAGACTTTGTTGCAGCAAGCCTATCTTGCCTACCGGGCGGCGGTACATTATCAGTGGCTGGGTGGGAAAATTGCTTCATTTGAAAAGCTGAATGAATATCGGCTGGAAGTCAGGAAAATCTGGCAACACCATTTGGCTGGCTGATTGGCTGGGGAGAAAGTTTCGAATTACCGACCCGGGCCTTAACGCCCCGTTGGCAGGCGTTCTATTTCCGCTTCCAACCGTGAAACTTACCCCCATGTCAGTGTAAACTAGTCGATTATCTAATTTAAAGGGTTATGAGCGATGTCCACGTTTGACGACAGAGACGGTGTCATCTGGTTTGATGGTAAATTGGTAGACTGGCGTGACGCCAAAGTGCATGTACTGACGCACACTTTGCACTATGGTTTAGGGGTTTTTGAAGGCGTTCGGGCTTATGCTACCGACAGGGGACCCGTTATCTTCAGGCTGGATGACCATACCGATCGCCTGTTCCGATCCGCACATATTTTAAATATGGAAATGCCTTTCACCAAAGAACAGATTTCCGAGGCCCAGAAGCTGGTAATTCGGGAAAATAATCTGGATGAAGGTTACCTTCGACCAATGTGTTTTTATGGCTCTGAAGGCATGGGTTTGAGAGCCGAAGGTTTAAAGACCCACTGCATCATTGCCGGTTGGGAATGGCCGAACTACATGTCGCCGGAAGCGCGGGAAATGGGGATCAAGGTCAGAACCTCTTCATTTACAAGACACCATGTCAATATCACGATGTGCAAAGCCAAAGCCAATGGTAACTACATCAATTCAATGCTGGCGTTAAAAGAAGCGATTGACTCCGGTTGTGAAGAGGCACTGTTATTGGACAATGAGGGTTACGTTGCCGAAGGAAGTGGTGAAAATATATTTCTCGTTCAAAAAGGCCAACTGGTGACACCTGAACTGACTTCCTGTCTTGAAGGTATTACCCGGGCAACTATTTTTGATTTTGCGGAGGAGTTGGGCTTAACGGTAAAAGAGCGGCGAATCACCCGTGATGAGGTTTATGTTGCGGATGAAGCTTTCTTCACCGGCACTGCGGCAGAGGTATTGCCTATCCGGGAGCTTGATGGTCGTGTGATTGGCACTGGCAGACGTGGCCCCCTGACTGAGAAGTTACAGACGATGTATTTTGATCAGGTCCGGGGCAAGCGTTCCGAGCACCCCGAATGGGCGGGTGTTGTCTACCCTGAAGGCAGTGCCAGTTCGGCGACGGGCGAAGGTTCCGCCGCTTGAGTTCAACGCTGATCGTAGGGCCATCCTGGGTGGGCGATATGATCATGGCTCAGACTTTGTTTAAACGCCTGAAGAAGCAAAAGCCGGATATGGAGATCCATGTCCTTGCGCCCAAAGCCAGTATTTCGTTAGCCCAGCGGATGGTAGAAGTGACCGACTCGATCGAGTTTGAGGTTGGCCATGGGGAGCTTGGTTTAGGTTATAGACGATCGATCGCAAAGAAGCTTTCATCGAGGGGTTATCAACGTGCAATTGTACTGCCTAACTCCCTGAAATCAGCCCTGGTTCCATTTTTTGCTGGAATTCCGGAGCGCACCGGATTTCGGGGTGAATATCGTTTTGGGCTGATTAATGATATGCGGATGCTGGACAAGCGACGTATGCCCAGAATGATAGATCGGTTTGTTGCTCTGACGACTCCCGCAGATGGTCTTGCTGAAATCTCTGAATACCCTTCCCTGGCAATAGATGACGGGCGCCGGGAATTGCTGATCGAAAAACTTGGCCTTAAAACGGACAGGCCGGTGGTGGGTCTCTGTCCCGGTGCTGAATATGGTGATGCCAAGCGCTGGCCAGAAGCACATTTTGCGGCGCTTGCGAGCACCCTTGTTCAAGCGGGAATAACCGTTTGGATCTTTGGGGGTAATGCAGACAAATCGGCAGCTCACAAAATTCTTGATACTATGGGAATGGCTGAACGTGCATCCGTGGTTGATTTAACCGGGGAAACATCCCTGCTCGATGTCATCGACATTATGGGACTTTGCAAGTGCATCGTTTCCAACGATTCAGGACTGATGCATATCGCTTCAGCGGTCGGTTGTCACACGATAGTTTTATATGGGTCGACCTCTCCTGATTTCACTCCACCCTTGACAGAAAGGGTGGATATCGTAAATCTTGAACTTGATTGCAGCCCTTGCTTTAAACGCACCTGTCCTTTGGTGCATAAAAATTGTTTGAATGAAATGCTTCCTGACAGGATTAGTCCACTAGTTACGAGAGTCGTTGGGGTGGGCTGATTCCATGCGTGTACTTGTGATCAAGACTTCGTCCCTCGGGGATGTCATTCATACGCTTCCCGCCATAACTGACGCAACATTTAGCAGAGGTGATTTGCAAATTGATTGGGTAGTGGAAGAGGCGTACATGGAAATACCAGCCATGCACCCGGCTGTTGAGCATGTGATTCCCGTGTCGATCCGTCGTTGGCGCGACAATTGGTTTAAGAATATACGTGAGTTGATTGCCTTTGTCATTCGGTTGAGAAAGCACAGATATGACCTGGTGATAGATGGCCAGGGTCTGGTAAAGAGCGCGCTGATCGCCTGGTTGGCCAGGGGGCCAGTGGCCGGTCTCGACAAGAAAAGCGCCCGGGAAAGTATCGTCAGCCGATTCTATGTTGATCGACTCAATGTCGCCAGGTCAATGCATGCGGTTGATCGATTAAGGACCCTGTTTGCCTATTCTCTGGGTTACGAATTGAATCCCTCGCCGCCTGTGTTCGGGCTGTTGAGAGAACGGCCCCAGAAAAAACAGATCTGCTTTCTGCATGGTACCTCATGGACATCAAAATTGTGGCCAGTTGAATCCTGGCGGCAGCTTGCAGTGTTGTGTGAAGAAGCCGGTTATGAGGTGGTACTTACCTATGGTGATGCGCAGGAGCAGGCACGCGCGAGCGTTATCTCGGGCGGGCTTGGTAAGACAAATGTGTTACCGGCGATGGGTTTGTCAGGTATCGCCGACGTGCTTGCCGAGAGTGCCGGTGTTGTAACGGTCGATACAGGGCTTGGACATCTTGCCAATGCACTGGGCAAACCGCTGATCGCGATCTACGGGTCAACCAGTCCCGAGCTCACCGGTCCCTGTGGGGCTAATCAGGATATTATAGTGAGTGATCACCTTGATTGTATTCCATGCCTGCGAAGAGAATGCAAATTTCCAATCGGCAAGTTGAGTGAGATTCATCCGCCATGTTATTCGGAAATCTCACCGGCACGGGTATTCGAGTCGCTAAAAAACATAATTTCATCGGGTAAGATCCTGCATGAACCAGGCTGATAGGCTAGTACTGCGAGACCACCGGGCTTCCCGTTATATTGCGGAGGAGTTGGTCAGTCTCACTTCGAATATAAGTGAGCTATTTGATACCCTCGATCAACTCGACGGGGAGATTTACCGCCAGGTTGAATCCAGACGGACCTTCCGTTTTGAACTGGCGGGTAATGCGTACTTTGCCAAGCTGCACTATGGCGTCGGTTGGAAAGAAATCATCAAGAATCTCATTCAATTCAGATTACCGATACTCGGTGCCAAAAACGAACAACGAGCGCTCCAGATGTTACTTGATTCCGGCGTGCCTGTTCCCCGAATCGTGGGCTTCTCGTTTGAAGCAGGAAGCCCGGCGACCAGGCGCTCTTGCATTGTGACCAAATCACTGGTCAACACGCTGAGTCTGGAGGATTGTTGTCGACAAAATCTGATCACCTCTGCCATTAAGTATCCGGTGATTCGGCGGGTCGCTGAATTGACCAGGCGAATGCACCAGGTGGGGATAAATCATCGGGATTGCTATATTTGTCACTTCCATCTGAACATGGATACTCATGATCGGCGGCACCCGGAGCTTTTTGTGATCGATCTTCATCGGGCCCAGATCAGACACTCCACGCCGATTCGATGGCAGGTCAAAGATGTTGGTAGCCTCTTGTTTTCAGCAGTAGAGGAGAATGTCTTAAGTCGGAATGACCTTTTCAGGTTCATGCAAATTTATTCCAACAAACCGCTGCGGCAGACAATATTGAAAGATGGGGTTTTCTGGCAAAAGGTAAAGGTAAGAGCGCAGAGACTATACTTGAAGAATCACTTACAACTTCATCCTTTGCTGATGTGAGCCAAACAGGCAGAATATGACCCAAGCATGGCAGTTGATAGCACCAAACCCGCTTGAAGCCGAACAATTTAATAGTCTGGATTCTGTCCTTGCCTGTGAAGGCGAACTCATCAATACCTCAGATATGAGCACACTGGTCCGGGTAAAAGCCGGAGAGTCGCACTATTATATAAAGAAGTATCATCGAGGCGGCCGGCATTTTCGACGCCGTCTGGGCCGGTCTCGAATTCGCGCCGAGTGGGAGAACAATTTCTATTTTAAGAAAATTGGCGTACCCACGGCCAGATTGGTCGGCTACGGAGAGCGTAGACGACCGTTCGGTGAACGTATTGGCGCTTTAGTGATTGAAGAGCTTGAAAATGTGGAAGATATGGCTATGGTGCTGAAGTCTGGACACCCAAGCTTGCAGGACAAGGTCTGGTTGGGCGCAGTCATTGACAAAATCGCACAATATACAAAATTATTGCACGATGAGGGTTTTGTCCACGGTGATCTGAAGTTACGAAATATTCTGGTCAATTTCAGAATCGACCCGGAAGTCTATATAATCGACTGTCCGGATGGGTCTGTTAAGAAAGGCGCTATGTTTGATCGTGGCGTCATTAAAGATCTGGCTTGTCTGGACAGGACCGCCAGTGAATATCTGTCACAGGGACAGAGGTTAAAATTTTATAAGCAGTACCGGGGAGTAAAGAAGCTGGATGCAGTTGAAAAAATGCAAATCAGCCGCATTCTTGACTTTTTCAGCGGTAGATAGCTGCCAATGAAGCAATTCTGGTACCAGGCTATTTTACGGGCTTTTAAATTTTATTGGGGAATCTTTTGGAAGCGGCATTCTGACGGCGCTCCCTAAGGTGTAAAAATCAGAGCAAAGGATGCGTTTTTCTGGCATGGATACTGTTGATCCAAAAGGACTGATGAAGCTGGGCCGTGCTGTGGAAGCACCTTTCAAAATGGAAGTCATGCTATCTGACTATTCCGCGCCACTCGTCTGTAAACAAATATTCAGGCTGTTGCCGGGTAAGCGAATTGTCGCCCTGGCAGAATTCGAAGGTAAAGATGTCCTTGTCAAAATATTTCTTGGCAGGATGGCGAAAAGAAATAAAGAACGGGAACTTGTCGGTGTCAGAAACATTGCTGATGCGGAAGTAAGAACACCGGCGCTACTCTGGCAGGGCAGGTCTGAGTGTGGATGCGCTGAGATTCTGGCATTTGAATATCTCCCGGATGCCATTAGTTTGTTTGATCGCTGGCGAGATGCCGTGGGTGATGATGAACGGGTAGATATACTGACCCGGGCAATGATCCTGATTGCCCGTCTGCACAAAAAGGGTGTTGTTCAGGAAGATATACACCTCGCAAATTTCCTGCTTTCAAATGGCCGTTTATTTACCATTGATGGTGGGGGAATCAGTAAAGTTACCGAAGGCGCGCTACCTGTGGGCTTAAGCCTCCACAATCTAGGCTGGTTCTTTGCCCAGTTTTATCCACGCTTTGATGAGTTCGTCAACATTGTTCTACCTGCCTATGAGGCAGTTAGAGCCTGGGACGCCCATGAACCCAGGATTGAAGCGCTTCGACAGGAAGTGCTCAAAAACAGGGAAAGTCGCAAGAAAGACTATTTAGACAAGGTCTTTCGTGATTGTACGCGATTTGCCTGTGAGAAGACTTTTAGCCGATATCAGGTCTGCGAGAGAAGCGCCTTGAACGAAGATTTGCTGCCTATCCTCGATAATCCAGATCTACATATGGCAAGCGGAGAAATGCTGAAGGATGGAAACTCTTCTACTGTTTGTCTGGTTCGTACCGGTAGTCGTTCATTGGTGATCAAGCGCTACAACGTAAAGGGTCCCTGGCATGCACTGCGTCGTGCCTTTCGTAAAAGCCGAGCCTGGACAGCCTGGTCCAATGCCTATCGAATGGAGTTTTTAGGCATACGATCGCTTAAGCCCATCGCAATGATTGAAAATCGTACAGGCGCGATTCGCGGAACTGCCTATCTGATCACCGAGTATATCGATGGTGTGGATGCCCTTGAGTGCCTGAGAAACATGAAAAAACCAAACGGTGAGCTGGAAGCGCTGACCGGCATCCTCCACGATCTATCCGAAAGCAAAATTTCTCACGGTGACCTAAAAGCCACCAACTTCCTCATGGCTGAGGATGGCCCGGTTATTATTGACCTTGATGCGATGCGGGAACACAAAACCCAGGCAAGTTTTCATCGTGCTTTTAACAAAGATCTGGAACGGTTTATGCAAAACTGGCAAGACCAGCCTGAAGTTGCCAGCCAGTTTGAAGGTTTGCTTAGCCGCGTTAACGTCACAGCGAATGCTGAATAGTACAGACTCACAAGCGTCAATAAGTTAACATAGCGCCAGTTCTTCCATACTGGATTTCTGTATTGTCCTTAACCATTCTAGGGTTGTCCGGCGCTCTAAGCCATGATCCCTCCGCCGCACTTTATATCGATGGAAAGCTTATTGCTGCGGTCGAGGAAGAACGGTTAATACGAAAAAAACACGCCACCCATCATATGCCGGTTGAGGCTGCGAGATTCTGCCTGGAATACGCGGGTATCCAACCTTCGGACATCGATGTGGTAGCGCTTCCCTATGCTGAAATAAGTATCCTCTCACCTGCTCGCTGGCATTACGCAAAACGATACTGGTATGCGCCTGATCGCGTATTCGATGTGTTGTTCAATGGCAATCGCCGTTATCGTCGATATATTCGCCGGGTCCATGAATTGCTCGAAGCCATTAACGTTGACTGGCGGAAGGTGGAATTTGATTCGATAGAGCACCACTTTGCCCACGCCAGCAGTGCCTACCACTTGAGTGGATTTAAGGAAAAGACCGCCATATTGGGCATTGATGGTAAAGGTGAATATGCGACCACGTTTTTTGGCTATGGCGAGAACGGCGTCATTCATAAGATCAAGGAATTCTATGATCCAGATTCCCTTGGCCAACTTTACGCCTCGTTCACCGAATATCTTGGCTTTGAGATGCTGGATGGCGAATATAAAGTTATGGGTATGGCACCCTACGGAGACCCCGGGCTGTACGATCTTTCCAGGTTGATCGAGTTTGACGGTAAAGAAATCAAGGTTGATACAAAACTGGTCAACACTGTGGGTCTCAGGAGATATAAGGAAGATGGCAAGGGATTCTTTTTTAGTCAGGCACTTGTAGACTGGTTAGGCCCGCGTCGAAAAGGAGATATCGCGGATGATCCTTATGTACATTATGCCGCCGCGATGCAGAGTATGTACGAAGAGATATCCCTCAAACTGATTGACTATTACCTCGGCGATATCCTCCGCGAAACCGGAAAACTGGCATTTGCCGGTGGTGGCGCACTAAACGTTAAACTGAATCAGAGAATTCTCGAGTTACCCTATGTGAAGGAATTGTTTGTTCAACCTGCGGCAAACGATTCGGGTACTTCCTTGGGAGCAGCAGCTTACTCCAGTTGGAAAAGAGGTGAGCCGCCGGAGACGTTAAACCATGTGTATCTTGGTCCGGACTATACCAATGAGAATTGTATTCAGGCCTGTGAGGCACATCCGGGAAAGCCGCTCTTTGAGTTGGTGGAAAATGTGCCTGCCAGGGCTGCCGAATTAATCGCCGAGGGAGAACCAATCGCCTGGTTTCAGGGCAGGATGGAATTTGGTCCCAGAGCCCTTGGTGGCAGGAGTATTCTGGGAAGGGCAGATCAGGTTGGCATCGCCGACAAGATCAATAGTCAGATCAAGTTCAGGGAACGATGGCGTCCATTTTGTCCAAGCATACTCGACTCGATTGCGAAAGATGTTATTCAATCGGATCATCCCGCAGACTACATGACAATCACCTTCACGGTCTCCGATGAATGGAAGGTGAAAATGCCAGAGGTGGTACACGAAGACGGTAGCGCCAGGGTTCAGGTTGTTCATGCTGAAACAAACCCCAGGTATCATCAACTCTTGACCGAACTTCAATCGATAACCGGCAATGGTGTGGTCCTGAATACTTCTTTGAATCGTCGTGGTGAACCGATGGTTTGCAGCCCCAGAGATGCCCTCGATATGTTTTTTGGCTCGGATTTACAGTATCTGATGCTCGAGGACCTGTTAGTGACCAAACGCCAGGAAACCTGATGTCATGGCGAGTGTTAAATCCGGTGATATAGCAGGATTGAAAGTTCTTCAGATATGCCATGATTACGAAGGCCCCTTCCAGTCGGTCTGTCAACAATATAACACTGCCTTTTCGAGTGGCCATGTCACAACGCTCTATTTAAGAGGTAAACCTGATCAATCTGTTGTCGCCCGTACCGGTGGAGACGAGGTCATTTTTCTTGATCAGGGTGAAGGCGCCTTGAGCGGAATTAAGTGGACGACAATATTTCGGGTTTTCAAAATTTTCAGACACACTTCTTTTGATGTTGTCATCGCCCATCGCTACAAGTCGATCTACCTTGCGGGATTAATGAGCTATTTCTTTCCCATCAGGGTGATCCTTGGGGTTGTTCACGAACATAAGGTGTTTAAGCGCATCACCCGCTCACTCTTTGTCACTTTTTGGCGGAAACAGATCGTGATTCTTACGGTCTCAGAATCAGTAACCCGGGATGTTGAAACCTGTTGCCCGGGGCTTGGACGCCAGAATAGACTGTTTACGCTGAATAATGGCATTGATGTGGCGTTGACAGCCAGGTTACTGGGCAGGGATGATGCCCGATGCTTTCTGGGTGTGCCAACCGATGTTCTATTACTGGGCACCGTTGGCAGACTCGTCGCAAAAAAAAATCATGCGTTATTGCTACAAGCGTTTGCCGCGGCAGACCTGCCTGCCAATACCAGCTTGTTGCTGGTGGGGTCAGGACCGGAAGAAGCCAGACTCAAGGCGCTTTGTGCAGAATTGAAGATTGAAAATCAAGTCGTGTTTGCAGGCCATATTCCGGATGCGTTTCGATATCTCCGGGCGCTTGATATTTTTGTGTTTTCTTCCGGCGATGCGGAAGCATTTGGGATTGTCCTGCTAGAAGCGATGTTGGCGGAGGTCCCGATTATCAGCTCAAATGCCAGTGGACCTGCAGAAGTTGTCGGGGACACCGGGTGGTTGTTTGACCTGCTAAAAGAGGACGATCTGGCAAGGGTGCTGAACCTGGTTGCCGGGATGCCTGAAGGTGAGCTGAAAGCCAGGACGCAATTGGCAGCGACGCGAGTCAGGGAAAACTATAGTAGTGTTCGCTTTAGTGAGAAGTTGTGGCGAATTGACCCACTATTGAAACTTGGGGCTGATGTACCTGTCTCATATTGAAGACATCGGATAATGTATTGTCGGCGACCGGCCGAATGTGAAAACTAACCCATAGAGAAAAGAGAACGATGAACCTACCACGATTCGACAACGCCAGAGTACTGACTCTGGGAGATGCGATGCTTGACAGATATTGGCATGGGTCAACGTCACGGATATCTGCGGAAGCGCCTGTTCCTGTGGTAGATGTGAAATTAGTCGAGGACCGGCTGGGAGGTGCTGCAAACGTTGTGCTCAATGTCTCTGCGCTGGGTGCAAGCTCTGCACTTGTGGCAACGCTGGGTGAAGATGAATATGGAGACATCATTCGTACCAAGCTTTCCTCTGCGGGTATTCAGGATTTGTGTGTTTCAAGTCGTCACCACAAAACTATCGCCAAGCTTAGAATTGTCAGTCAGGGACAGCAACTGGTGCGTGCAGATTTCGAGGAGATTAAGGACACGCCCTATGAACTGCTCGAGGCGATGTTTGCAGAGGGCCTTGATTCTTGCGACATTGTTATTATGTCAGACTATGACAAAGGCACGATCAGTGATCCTGCCAGATATATTCGATTGGCGAGAGAAAAGGGTAAGCCGGTACTGGTAGATCCAAAATTTAAAGATTTTTCAGCCTACGCCGGTGCCACAATTATCAAGCCAAATAGAACAGAGTTTTTAAAATCCGTCGGCGCTTGGCAATCTGAAAATGAGTTGGTTGAAAAGTGTCGATTGATGATTGAAAAATTGGGGATTGAAGCGTTATTGGTGACCCGTGACAGCGAAGGCCTGACACTGGTGCAAAAAAACAAACCTGAAATGCATCTGCCCGCCAGAACACGGGAAGTCTATGACCTCAGTGGTGCAGGAGATACGGTGGTTGCAACTCTGGCGACCGCCCTGTCTGCCGGTGAGACGTTGGAAGATGCTGTCGGGCTTGCCAATATTGCGGCGGGCATTGCCGTGAGTAAACCGGGTATTGTCAGTGTCAGTGGGCCGGAACTAAGGCTGGAACTGGCAGAGGACCTTGGCTACAGCAAGGGTGTCATGACACAGGAGCAATTGCTTCGAACGGCGGATGAAGCCCATAGTCGGGGTGAAAAGCTCGTTTTTACAAATGGCTGCTTCGATATATTACATGCTGGGCATGTTGACTATCTGACTGAGGCCCGTGCCAGGGGCGATCGCCTTATTATCGCAATCAATGATGATGAGAGTGTTCATCGCCTGAAAGGAGAGGGCCGCCCAATCAACACTGTTGATCGGAGAATGGCAATGCTGGCAGGTCTTGCTGCGGTTGATTGGGTGGTTTCTTATTCGGAAGATACACCGGAAAAATTACTCGCAGAATTAAAGCCTGACGTCCTGGTTAAGGGTGGTGACTACGGGATCGATGAAGTTGTCGGTGCGGATATTGTCAGAAGCTATGGAGGTGAAGTCGCGGTATTGAATCTGGTGGAGGATTGCTCAACTACCGCAATTGTCGAGAAAATCAGAAACCTTTAATCATTCGAGCGCTTTTAACATCGCGCTGACATTGGCTGACAAATGATCCGGGTTAATAGTACCAACAATTGCCGAGGTGACTGCGCTGGAAGCGAGAGCAAACTTTAGCGAGCGTGAAACATCAGCAGCGTGACCGCTAGCGAGCACCTTTTTTAATAGAACGCCTTTATGTAATTCCTCTGCTTTCTTGATGACAGTCTGTTGTTCTGTTTCATTTTGATTGTAGGTAATCATCGCTGTGTCCAGCATGTCTAAAGCTAATAGTCCTCCTTCCACGGTATTGGTTGAGGCGCCAATCAACCTTACATAACCTTTTTCCTGATATCTACGTAAGGTCGAGACAACATCTGTCCTGAGTAGATTATCTACGTCTTGCTTGTTGCAGTGAACCAATACCAGATCCAGATATTCGGTCTGCAAGGAACGTAAACTATTTTCGATGCTTGTGGCTGTTGCCTTGCTTGAAAAATCGTAAGTTGATAGGCCATTGTCAAAAATTTCCCCAACTTTTGTGCTGATAACCCAGTCATTTCGGGAGTTTTTAAGTAAGTTTCCTAGTCGCACTTCGCTGGTGCCATAGGCAGGTGCGGTATCAAGGAAATTGATGCCAAGCTCCCTTGCACAACTCAATAGTTGTTCAAGCTGGCCGTCGGTCGGCAACTCAAAGTCGTTTGGGTATTTCAATCCAGTGTTCCGGCCAAATTTCACCGTGCCTAATCCGAACGGGGACACCATGGGTCCTGAACCACCAAGAGGACGGTAGGTTGATTGGGTCAGGGCCGGTATACCGGATGAAGTCAAAATAGTTTTTCCCAGGGCGGACGGGCAACAATCGCCTGCGGTAAATTGTAACCCGGAGCAACCGAGAGGGATGGCGGGAAGCTGATTTTTTCCATCACCTGATTTGCCAACATGGGTGTCAGGGTGAGTTTGGTCGGCCAGCAGACAATTGTATTGTCTGATATTTCGGCAAAGGGGAAGTCTGGGCGACTATTACTTTGTTGGGATGGCTCGGCGCGATCAATATGGAAGCTTGCCCATTGCATAGCGGCCAGATCGAGCCAGGGTAGTAAGGCTGCCAGTTCCTTTTTAGCAGCTTTGATCTGCTCTTGACTCGATAATCCAATCCCTTTTTCTGCCAGGTTACCCCCGAGATACCATACTGACTCACCGTCTTCGCAAAAGTGGGTTGTAATTGTAACCCGGGGTTTAGCTGCTGCCCTGAGGGAAACAGCATGTGCATAGACAGGAGGCAATTTCCCCTTGAGTACAACCTGATGCAGTGGACGCTGTTGCATTGTGATCGTATCGATATTCGCGTCTGTTAGGAGTTTTGCATTTCCGGCTCCCGCTGCAAATATGTAAAGATCAGCCCGAACGACTTCACCTGAGCCGAGAATAAGTCCCGTTATATTTCCCTCGGCATTAGTCTCTATTTTCGGTGAATCGCGATAGATTGCGGAACCAAAGGGTTTGCTCAGTTGTTGAAGTAGCGACGGAGTATCGAGGACAAGATCTTCCAGGCTGTAGAGCGCACCGGTAAACAGACTGTTGTTGAAAGGCTCGGGATAGCGACTGCGTTCTACTTTGTCAATTCGTCCCCGGAGGGACTTGCTACCAAAAAATGCGGTGACCCTGGAGCCCAGTGCCCCATCGGAGAACATATGGTATGTTTCAGACAAGACCTTTACCCCCGTCAGGTCGATTTGCCCGTGACCACGGATACAGTCACGCCAGACACCAGGCATAGCCGCAATAGACTCGGATGCCGGGGTTGTAAAGCCCCCCAGCGTATATTTGATACCGCCATGTATCATGCCCTGTGACGAAAGCGACTGGCGACAACCCAGGGCGTCTTTCTCGAACAGGACAGTTTGATAACCCCTGGTCGACAACTGATTCAGTAACCAAAGACCACATACACCCCCACCTAATATCGCAATCTGTAAATTGGTTTGATTTGGCATCGGCTTTTACTTGGGTTTGTCGGCAGCAGATTATACCATTGCGCGCTATACATTGGGATGCAGACCGGCGCCTGAAAGGGCACCTGCAATGTATTTTGTAACTCACTAATGATACAAACCGAAGATTGACATGACTGTAGTGCCACGACATATTTCGCCAGCTTCTGGCGCCAGTGACCTTAATGATGTTTCCGGGTCAACAACCTGTGGATCATGCGGTGAGGTGCTGACATGTGATGCGCTCAATAAAAGCCGGACCTGTTGGTGCCAGGGATTCCCCCCTTTGCCGGCGTTCGTGCCAGGTGATAGTAGTGGAGCAAATTGCTTGTGCCCCTCATGCCTTGGATTAAGGCTTGAGGCGCTTGTTCAGCAAGCTGTAAGTGAGGGAACCAGGGAAGCTTTGCTCGGTTTTATTCAATCAAATGCAATAGAAAAGGAAGATACTGGCGAGCTAGTGGAGTTTATAGATTACCGAATTGAAGAAGGGAACTGGGTATTCTCCGGTTGGTATCATCTAAAAAGAGGTTACTGTTGCGGCAGTGGTTGCAGGAATTGTCCCTTTGATTAGACATTTATATAGTCTCTTCTTCTATTTGGCTTTACCCTTTATTTTTTTGCGTCTGTTCTGGCGATCCTTGAAGGAAGCGAGTTATCGAGAAAACTTGTTACAGCGGCTTGGCTTTGGTGCGCCGATAGACAGCGACAAATTGATCTGGATACATGCCGTATCAGCAGGGGAGACGATTGCCGCAGTCCCGGTCGCCAGACGACTGTTGGCCAAAGGATATGACCTTCTACTGACAAATATGACCCCAACGGGAAGAGAACGAGTTTCTGCACTCCTTGGCAGCGATGTCGAAAATCGTTATGCACCTTATGATACGCCGGGAGCCCTGGCTCGATTTCTCCGTCGTACAAAACCCGTTGCACTTATCATTATTGATACTGAGCTCTGGCCCAATATGCTGCATTATGCGTCCGCTCGGGGCGTAAAAACGATATTGGTAAATGGGCGTCTGTCGGAGAAGTCGGCCAGGGGCTATGGCAAAATCAGCAGCTTGTCCCGACCTATGATGGAAGCCCTTTTTAGGGTTGCAGCGCAGAGTGAAACTCAAGGAACGCGGTTTGTCGCACTTGGGTTGGACCCACAAAGACTACTGATTACCGGTAGCACCAAGTTTGACGTCGAACACGAAGGTTATCCAAATGCAGTTTCGGATTTTCTTTCTCCTGGTCTTCGAAACAGGTTTGTATTAGTCGCCGCAAGTACACATCCGGGTGAAGAGAGCCTGGTACTTTCAGTTCTGGATCAGTTAAAGATTCATATCCCTGAAATCTTACTGGTGTTAGCGCCACGTCATCCCCATAGAGCCGATGCGATTTTTAAGGAATGTGTTCAACAAAATTTCACGACGCAAAAGCACAGTGATGGAAATGTTTGCGCCGAGAGCACCTCTATCTATTTGTTAGATACAATGGGTGAGTTGATGGCCTTCTATGGGATGGCGAATGTTGCTTTTGTGGGAGGCAGCCTGGTACCTGTTGGTGGACATAATCCAATGGAACCTGCCAGTTTTGGCGTGCCTGTACTGATGGGGCCATATCTTAGAAACGTGCAAGACATAGCCCAACAATTCATTGATGAAGGTGCGATGAAGCTGGTGTCGTCCGGCGACGAGTTTGGCAATGAAATTCGACTCATTTATGAGTCTAAATCGGAAATGGCCATACGAACAGAAGCCACAAAACGAGTGATGGAACGTAATAAAGGCGCTCTCGACAGGGTCGAACAGATGATAGTTGAGGCCCTTGGTACCTGATCAGGAATCCTGTTATCGATTTTTTAGTCCGGAATATGTTAGTACTCTGCCTCAATCGAATCGCTGAAAAGCCGCTATACTGAGATATGGGTTAGTGTTGCCGGTTTCGCGCTAAAGACGTTGATCCATGACATGCCATTGACAAAGGGGCAGCGAACAATCGTCTGACACTAACCTGTTGTAGATTGTGCTTCCTTTTTAGGAGCTGGTTGTTGACAGGGCGCTTTTGACCAAAAAGCCGGACAGAAGCCGGGCAATGTTCCTCAAAAAAATGTGATAGGCTTGGTCGAACAGGTCGTGAGATTGATTCCGGTCGCAGTTTGGGCCCAAGGTTAATAAAAGGTAGTGATAGTACCCGTAAGTGAAAATATTATGATGAGAAAGCGTAAATACGTACCAGATCTGGTATCGGATATGGCTGAATGTGATGCAAATTACATTCGGTTGCAGCGCTTGTTTTCATCGATGGAAAGTGAAGAGTCCCGTGAATTTGGTGTTGAGGGTGTCACTGAAGATGGCGCAGTAGTCAGCCTTAAGATTACCGAACGTTGTCGTTATACGACAATGCTTACAATGCGAGTTGAAAACGAAGCTGACAAACCCTGGGTTCGTTGGCCCATTCTGACCATCCGTGTTTACCATGATATTAAGTCTGCGGAAGTTGTTAGCTTTGAACGACACCGAAATTTCAAATACCGGTATGCCACGCCGAATGCGCAGATGTTCCAACCAGACGAAAAGTCCCAGATCAACCGATTCCTGGGTGAATTGCTGACTTTCTGCATTGAACGTGGTCGGTCCCTTGATCCGGTATCAATCAGATCCTGATTTAAACGGGAGTTCCGATATTCCTTCGGTACCTCTGAATCAAATTTCTAAAGAATTAACCTAACTCGACGGGTATAATCCTGCGGTGTTGTACAGGCTGGATTTACACCCCTCACCGTAAAGAGACTGATATGCTCTGATCCTGTTTATTTCCTCATATGTTATTTTACATCCACTCCACGTGAACAAAAGATAGACAAATTAAATGGCTGATAATTCCTATAAAGCTGATTCCATTGAAGTACTGGAAGGCTTAGACCCGGTTAGAAAACGACCGGGAATGTACACAGATACTACTCGTCCCAATCATCTTGCGCAGGAGGTAATTGACAATAGTGTTGACGAAGCACTGGAAGGGTACGCCAATGAGATCCGTGTGACGCTCCGAAAGGATGGTTCCATGTCTGTTGGAGACAATGGCCGCGGCATGCCGGTTGATATGCACAAGAAAGAGAAGGTATCCGGGGTCGAGCTAATATTGACCCGCCTGCATTCAGGTGCCAAGTTCAACAGTGACAACTACAAGTATTCAGGTGGTCTTCATGGTGTTGGAGTCTCCGTCGTTAATGCATTGTCCCAGAAATTTGAAGTCTATATAAAACGTGATGGCAAGTTGCATCACATGGCTTTCAAAAATGGTAACAAGACCAAAAATCTTGAGGTTGTGGACAGTGTTGGAAAAAGAAATACCGGCACCTTGATTAATTTCACAGCAGATCCCCAGTATTTCGACTCTCCCAGGTTCTCGGTTTCAAAAATGAAGCACCTGCTCAAAGCCAAGGCTGTGCTCTGCCCGGGATTACGGGTCTTTTTTACAGATGAAACAGCCACCAACGAAGAAGATAAAAGCTTCGAGTGGTATTACGAAACTGGTTTGAAAGAATATTTGAGCCATGAACTCGAGGGATTTGAAGTGCTACCGGCAGAGCCTTTTCTTGGTTCCATTACGGGTAATGATGAAGCCGTAGACTGGGCTGTGCAGTGGTTGCCGGAAGGTGGAGAACTAATAGCCGAGAGCTATGTAAATCTTATCCCAACGGCGCAGGGTGGAACCCACGTTAATGGCCTAAGGTCTGGCTTGCTGGAAGCACTACGAGAATTTTGTGAGTTCCGGAATCTTGTCCCCAGAGGTCTAAAAATTTCGGCCGACGACATCTGGGACCGATGTGCCCATGTGCTGTCAGCAAAGATGCTGGATCCTCAGTTTGCGGGTCAAACAAAAGAACGACTCAATTCAAGACAAGCTGCGACGTTCATCTCGGGTGTTGTTAAAGACAGTTTTAGTTTGTGGTTAAACCAACATATCGCAGAGGCTGAACTCATCGCAGAACTGGCGATCAATAATGCCCAGGCGAGAATGCGTGCGGGTAAGAAAGTCGCTCGTAAAAAAATTACCTCCGGGCCCGCACTGCCTGGAAAGCTGGCGGATTGTTCCTGTCAGGATGCCATGCGGGGGGAGTTATTTCTGGTTGAGGGTGACTCGGCAGGTGGTTCTGCAAAACAGGCCAGAGACAGGGAAACCCAGGCGATTATGCCGCTTCGGGGAAAAATTCTTAACACCTGGGAAGTGGACTCTGCTGAAATACTCGCTTCCCAGGAAGTGCATGACATCTCTGTTGCATTGGGAATTGATCCTGCTTCAGCGGATCTCAGCGGCTTGCGTTATGGCAAAATTTGTATCCTTGCCGATGCCGATTCAGATGGTTTACATATCGCAAGTTTGTTAATCGCCTTGTTTGTGAAACATTTCCCGGCATTAGTTGAGCACGGGCATGTTTTTGTTGCGATGCCGCCCCTTTACCGAATTGATGTGGGCAAGGAAGTTTTTTATGCCCTTGACGAATCCGAGCGCCAGGGTTATCTGGATCTGATTGAAGCGGAAAAGAAGAAAGGTAAAGTCACGGTGCAACGTTTCAAAGGTCTGGGTGAAATGAACCCATTGCAGCTTCGAGAGACCGCCATGAATGAAGATACCAGACGTCTGGTTCAGCTTACCGTTGAGTCCGGTAGCCAGGTGAACGAAACACTTGATATGTTGTTGTCAAAGAAACGGGCAGCGGACAGAAAGGTCTGGCTTGAAGAAAAAGGTGACCAGGCGGAGTTGGCATAGATACTTCGATATGCACGGGAGTTCAGACCCTGGTCTGCTTTCTTCGTCAAAAAAACTCTGAAAAGCCATATCTGAAAAGCAAGCTCTAGAAGACAAGTTCTGGAAGACAAGCTCCATAAAATAACGTTCAACATGTAATGAGATAGTTTAATTAATGAGTGAAATAAACAAATCGGGAATATCCGAGACTGCATCCCTCAGGCAATTCACTGAAAGCGCCTACCTCAACTACGCAATGTACGTCATAAATGATCGTGCTTTGCCATTTATCGGGGACGGGCTGAAACCAGTACAACGACGAATTGTGTTTGCGATGTCTGAATTGCGTCTCAACGCTGATGCCAAATATTCCAAGTCAGCCCGAACGGTGGGTGATGTTATCGGTAAATATCACCCCCACGGTGACAGTGCCAGTTATGAAGCGATGGTATTGATGGCGCAGCCATTTTCCTATCGGTACCCCCTGGTTGATGGCCAGGGCAACTGGGGGTCACCCGATGACCCCAAGTCTTTCGCTGCGATGCGGTATACGGAGTCAAAACTGACAAAGTATGCATCGACCCTGCTGTCGGAATTGGGTCAGGGTACTGTGAACTGGATGCCAAATTTTGATGGCACCATGGAAGAGCCAGAGCATCTACCGGCCAGACTGCCAAATATTTTGTTAAATGGAGGCAGTGGCATAGCCGTTGGTATGGCAACGGATATACCGCCACACAATTTACGAGAAGTTGCGACAGCGTGTATCCGTTTGTTAGATAAACCAAAATCCACTGTGAAAGAACTGTGTGAGCATATAAAGGGCCCGGATTTTCCTACTGGCGCCGAAATAATTTCTTCCAGGAAAGATATGCTCCAGATATATGAAACCGGAAGGGGAGCTGTACGCACCCGTGCGGTTTATCAGATGGAAGAAGGTGATATCGTTATTTCAGCGTTGCCTTTTCAAGTGTCGGGAACAAAAATTCTGGAACAGATCGCTGCACAAATGCAGGCGAAGAAATTGCCGATGGTTGTTGATTTGCGGGATGAATCTGACCATGAAAATCCGACCCGTATTGTAATTGTTCCCCGGTCTAACCGCATCGATGCGGAATCATTGATGGGGCACCTGTTTGCCTCAACTGATCTCGAGCGAACTCATCGGGCCAATTTCAATATGATAGGGCTGGATGGTCGCCCAAGAGTAAAACCTCTCGATGTGATTCTATCGGAATGGTTAACATTCCGGACTGAGACAGTGCTGCGCAGGCTTCAGTATCGTTTGGATAAGATACTCGCTCGACTTCATATCCTTGAAGGTCTGATGATTGCATTTCTCAATATTGATGAAGTGATCAGGATTGTCCGCACTGAAGATCGGCCCAAATCAGTGCTAATGAAGCAGTTCAAGATCTCTGATCTTCAGGCTGATGCAATCCTTGACTTAAGACTGAGGCAGCTAGCCAAACTTGAAGAGATTAAGATTAAGGGAGAGCAGGATGAGCTTAACGCTGAACGTGCGGATCTGGAAAAAACAATTGGTTCCAGGGCTCGCCTAAAAACACTGATAAAAAAAGAGATTCTGGCGGATGCAGAAGAATTCGGTGACGCGCGTTGTTCCGAGATTGTTAGCCGTGATGAGGCCCGGGCATTCAAGGAAAAAGATCTGATTTCGACGGAACCTGTCACCATTGTACTTTCCGAGAAAGGCTGGATACGTGCAGCCAAGGGGCATGAGGTTGACTCGGAAGAGTTAAGTTATCGTTCAGGGGACAAACTGTTACAAGCCGTGCATGGGCGGTCTAACCAGGATATTGTTTTTCTTGATTCTACCGGTCGGGCCTATACTGTCGCGGCACATACATTACCTTCTGCTCGAGGGCAGGGTGAACCATTAACGGGACGAGTCAATCCACCGCCGGGTGCCTATTTCACAGGTGTGATGGCGGGTGATGAAGACACCCAGTTTTTGGTTGCCAGTGATGCTGGTTATGGTTTTGTGACAAACCTTGCCGGTCTTAGAACCAAAAATAAAGCCGGAAAATCATTTATCTCTGTACCTAAAGGTGGCGTTGTACTGGAACCAAAGCTCATTAGTGATGTTGCCACCCAGTTTGTTGCTGCATTTAGCAATGAAGGTCGGTTGTTGATATTTCCATTGTCCGAACTACCAATTCTAGGGAAAGGAAAAGGGGTCAAAATTCTAAGCATTCCGCCAGCCAGAGTTCTGGACCGAGTCGAAATGATGTCCCATCTCATTGTGTTTTCGGAGCGTGATACCATTACCGTCTTCTCTGGCAAGCGACATATCAATCTGAAATTTTCAGACCTTGAGCACTATCGTGGAGAGCGGGCTCGCCGTGGATTGAAATTACCCCGGGGTTTTCAGAAAGTGGATTCTGTTACCCTGGAGGGTGCTCGAAGCTGATCATCTGAAGATTGCCTATGACCTGGCTAGTTGATCAGCCTGAAGCTCGATAAGTCTTTGATAAGTTGGTTGCAGGCTTTCAACCAGGTAGACAGTTCCGGTCGGCATCAGTGAATTGTGAAATTTGCTAACGACTAGTCTGGTGTCATCCTGGCAAAGGGCATAGGTATCTTCGCTGATGAGTAGCTGTCGTTCAGCGATAGATGCCAGATAAGCGGTTCTTTTTCTGCTCGCCTGCAGTTGTTCCATATCGGGTTCGATATGAATGCCGATTTTGATATTTATTGTTGTGTTTAGTTTATTAAAAACCTGAATCAGCAATAATCCTGCGCAGATTGCATCGTAGACTGCGGCTTTCCTGTCAGTTGACAGGAAGGTTGCGATAATATCCTGACCCTCGGACACTTCCACTTCGCATCGATAAAGCGAAAGTGCATTTGAGATTCGCTCCTCGTTTGCTGCTAACCATCGTTGTGGTCTGATTTTCATTACCAGAAGTATGGATTCCGCTTCGTGGCTGACGACCAACCCGGGGTCAGTTTCATCCTGATCCGTGGCTTCTGGAGTTTCTGAAATAGCAATATCTTCTGCGGGAGGATTCCTGGAGGAAAACAATCCCAAAAAAATCAGGTCAGGATAGACCCAGACAAAAAGTCCAAATGCACCCAGGAGTAATAAATGAATCAGAACCAATGTGATGACAAGGTTATTGAGCTTACTGTCGAGAGGGGTCTGATTGACAACAACCTGCAGATAGCCGGCGGTTTCGTTTTGAAAAGTAATGTCCCTGGTCGTGATATCCCGATTACTGACACTTCGTTTTCCAGCCTGGGCAAGTAGCTTATTGTCTGTGTTGTAAACGGAAGCGAATGTAATATCACCCTGGGAGACCAGTGAACCCAGTACAACATTGAGCCCTAACAGATCTTCAGTGACAAGATAATCTGCGGTCGAAGCAGTTAATTGGTGCACAATCGCGCGGGTGAAGTGATCTCTTTGTTCGCTGAGTTCGCCGTGAATAAATCCGGTGATCAGAACCAGGGAGAGAATCAGGCTGGCAACACCCGATAGCAGAAAAAGCAAAACTGCCTTCGTTTTAGATTTGTGCATAATTCTCTGAAAATTGCCAAATTGGACGAAAGTCAGACCGTACTTCAGACGATTGGTTCTGGAGGCCTCACTGAAGGCGAAGTATACATAGTCAGAGATCACTTTGTCTTAACATCCTGAACAAGGGATAATGGCCGCCTTTATCTGCTGGAAATACCCAGCGAAATACCGGGATCAATGTGAAGCATCAAAAACGCATAAATTGTTTCTGTGCCAGCTATTCAGGTAAATCTGAACTTGCTTGTAATCAGGACATTTGGTCATGGTTGTAGTTATAGATTTAGTTATAGATTTAGTTATAGATGTACTTATCGTTGTAATTAAAGACAGGGACTAATCAGTGACCGAACTTGTACTTATTAGTGTTTCGGGGAAAGACAATCCAGGTGTGACTGCTGCGATCACTGAACTGCTATCGGGATTCAGCGTCGACATTCTCGATATCGGTCAGGCTGTCATACACAATTCGCTTGCTCTCGGCCTGCTGGTCAATATCCCAATGCCTGCACCAAAAGGGGGAACAACGACGGGTGCTGTTAAACAAGTGCAGGGATTGGACATTCAGGATGCCGTGCTGGCTCTGGGTCGCAACCTTGGCGTTGAGGTCAATTTTCTTCCAGTTTCCGAGTCAAGTTATTCTGACTGGATTACCCAGCAGGGACGCCCTCGTTTTATCCTGACCTTACTGGCCAGAAAAATAAAGGCGAGTCACATTGCAAAAGTCACCAGGGTTATTGCGGATAACGGACTGAATATTGACGGTATTGTTCGTCTTTCGGGGCGAGTTAATGTTGAGGATGACGACGTTGGTAGCAAAGCTTGTGTTGAATTCTCGCTTAAGGGGGAACATGAAAACTCCAGGAAACTCAGGTCGCAATTAATGCAGGTTTGTAGTGATTTGGAGATTGATATTGCGATTCAGGAAGATGGTATTTTCAGGCGTCATCGCCGGTTGATATGTTTCGACATGGATTCAACTCTCATTACAACGGAAGTTATCGACGAACTTGCCGCCCGCGCCGGCGTGGGTGAGCAGGTTTCAGCGATTACCCACCGGGCAATGACAGGCGAGCTTGATTTCAAACAAAGCCTGCATGAAAGAGTTTCACTGCTTAAGGGTTTACCCTCGAGTTGTCTCCAGGAAGTTGCTGATGTATTGCCACTAACGGAGGGTGTAGAGCACCTTTTTGAAACCCTCAACAGACTGGGCTACAAAACTGCGATTCTATCTGGCGGGTTTGACTTTTTTGGCAAGGTACTGCAATCAAAATTGGGTATTGATTATGTCTATGCAAATTGTCTTGAGATCGAACAGGGTAAACTGACCGGCAAAGTGCTGGAGCCTATTGTTGATGCTTCCCGCAAGGCAAGTCTGGTACGGGAGTTGGCAAAAAAGGAGGGTATAGCGCTGGAACAGGTTATTGCTGTTGGAGACGGTGCGAATGACCTCGAAATGTTAGCCGTTGCCGGGCTGGGAATAGCCTTTCATGCAAAACCTGTGGTCAGGGAAAGCGCCGAGCAATCCATTTCAACCCTGGGTTTAGACAGCATTCTTTACTTGATGGGTATTAGAGACCGGGAAGCCGGACGACTCTAGTTAGTTCCCGTCCATAAATAGACAAATTCAGCCGAAACTGCAAAACTAAAAATAAGTTAGGTATATATTACAG
>Ga0206123_10000464_pt1 | contig 40043 bp, 33 predicted proteins | sample Helgoland_Spring_2_FD_160086 | JGI IMG/M metagenome (GOLD analysis project Ga0206123, IMG submission 160086) | Pelagic subsurface seawater microbial communities from Kabeltonne, Helgoland, North Sea - Helgoland_Spring_Bloom_20160316_1 | ecosystem: Environmental > Aquatic > Marine > Epipelagic ...
TGTCCGACGTACCGATGTACGGGCGCACTACGGGCTCGCCCGTACGGGTCCGGCGTCCGTCGTCCGGCACGACAGTCGAGTTGTCGCGCGCCCTCGCCGCGGCGCCAAACATCGCCATGTGACCCACTGCGCCACGGCCCGGCGATACCTCTTGTCTGGCGTCATCGTTCGCGACAACGTCCGTTGCCTCGGATTCGTTGCGCTGTTTTACGTCCGCCAGTTGCGCCTGCGTCTCGGGGGACGGCGCTTCCCCGATAGATTCCGGCGGGTTGCTAGTCGCCGGCTCCGGCGGCGGCTTGACGGCACGACGCGAAAGCTGGGCACTCACCTGCTTATTCGCCTTGACGGGGTCGATCGCAGCGATGGTTTGTGGCTCGGGCACCGTCAATGTTGAACCGCGCAGCAGCGTATCCATACTGCCGCCAAACGCCTGCGGATTCGCCCGAAACAATGCCACCTGCATCTGATTGACACTCGAGCCATCCGGCCGCAAACGGTCGGCAAGGCCGAATAACGTGTCGCCCGCCGCAACCGGGCCATAGCTATTGTCACCCCCCGTACCTGAAGTAGCGCCAGAGTTCCGGGGCGACGCCGGGGCGCTATCGTCCCGACGCGACCGCATCGGGCGTTCAGTAACCGCGTTGGGCGTGGTGGCGGCAATATCCGACTTTGCCCGGCCGGGTGGATCCAGCAACAGGGTATATGCCCGCAGCGCGCGGCCGCCACTGGTTTCGGCCTCGATCAAAACATTCAGGAAGGGTTCACGTACCGGCTTTCGGCTGGTCAGATGCAACTCCTGACGTCCGGCCGCACCACCGCCCGCCCGATCGACGCGGAGGTCGTTGATCAACGGCGAGCGCTGGATACCGAAACGTTGGAACAATTCGGGCGACGCGATGCGAACCGACAGGGAGTCGCGCTCGTTCGGCGTGATCGAGGTCAGTTCGATGCGTGCATCCAGCGGTTGGTTGAGCGCCGACCGCAGGTGCAATGCGCCCAATCCCAGGGCAGAAACCGAACCCGCCTGACCGAGCCACAATACGACGCCCGCGATAACCGCCAGTTGTTTTATTCGCCGCTTCGCATCGGGCATTCGCCCATCCCCCGATCAGGTCAACGCCTTCACTCGCAACCCCGGGCGTCAGCCACGAACACGCCGGCGCCGAATCAGCATACTCGGAGACCGACGGGGCCCAGCATCACGACAGATGATCTGCAATCAACGTCTCTGCGATCTGGACACTGTTCAGAGCTGCACCTTTTCGCACGTTATCCGCCACGACCCAGAAATCCAGACCGTGATCGTGGGATATATCCTCACGAATGCGCGATACGTACACGTCATCGTAATTCGCCGCCTCGGTCACCGCCGTGGCGTAACCGCCCGGCTCGCGCGTGTCCAGCACGCTCACGCCCGGTGCGGCCGACAACAGTTCCGTGGCCTTGGCGGCAGTCAGCCGCTCGCGCGTTTCGATGTGCACGGCTTCGGAATGGCCATAGAAAACCGGTACACGGGCCGCCGTCGGATTGATCCGCATGTCCGGCTCACCCAGTATCTTGCGGGTTTCCCAGACCATCTTCATTTCTTCCTTGGTATAGCCGTTATCCATGAACACATCGATATGCGGCAGCGCATTGAAGGCGATCTGTTTCGGATAAGCCTCGGGCTGCTGGATCTCCTTGCCGTTGAGCAGCCGCGCGCTCTGATCCGCCAACTCGCGGATCGCCGATGCGCCGGACCCGGACACCGCCTGATACGTCGCGACGTTGATGCGCTCCAGGGTGGCGAAATCGTGCAGCGGCTTGAGTGCCGCGACCATCTGGATGGTGGAGCAATTGGGATTGGCGATGATCCCGCGATTGGTGTAGCCCGCAATAGCTTCCGGATTGACTTCCGGGATCACCAGCGGCACGTTTTCCGCTTGGCGGAAATGCGACGTGTTGTCGATCACCACACAGCCGGCCTCGGCCGCCTTGGGCGCATAGACCTCGGAAAGCGAGCCGCCCGCCGAGAACAGCCCGATCTGGACTTTGGAGAAATCGAACTCGGCCAGATTCTCGATCGTGACGTGCTTGCCCTTGAACTGGATCTTCTTGCCCGCCGAACGCTCGCTGGCCAGCGGGTAGATATTGCGCACCGGGAAATCGCGTTGTTCGAGAATGGCGAGCATCGTTTCGCCGACCGCGCCGGTCGCGCCAACGACCGCAACATCGTATTGTTTTGCCATGAAAAAGCCTGAGTTCAGTGTAAATTGCGTATGGAATCAGCGTAGCATATCGGCGATTGCGCCCCCCATTTCCTGGGTGCTCGCCATCTGGGTTTCCCGGCCCATGATATCGCGTGTTCTCAAGCCACGATCCAGCGCGTAGCCCACGGCGTTCTCGACCTTGTCGGCCAGATCGCCCCGGCCCAGCGTGTAGCGCAGCATCATGCCCACGGAAAGGATGATTGCCAGCGGATTGGCCATCCCCTGGCCCGCAATATCCGGCGCGCTGCCATGCACCGGTTCGTACAAGCCCTTGCCATGGGCATCCATCGAAGCCGACGGCAGCATGCCGATCGAGCCGGTCAGCATCGCCGACGTATCCGACAGGATATCCCCGAACAGATTGGTGGTGACGATGGTATCGAACTGCTTGGGCGCGCGAACCAGTTGCATGGCCGCATTATCCACGTACATGTGCGTCAGCTCGACGTCCGGGTAGTCTGCCGACAAGTCGTTCATGACATCACGCCACAACTGCGAGACATCGAGCACATTGGCCTTGTCCGCACTACACAGACGGCCGCCGCGTGCCCGGGCGATATCAAAGGCCGCACGCCCGACGCGTTCGATCTCGGCCTCGTCGTAACGCATGGTGTTGTAGGCTTCGCGCCGACCGTTGGCATTCTTGTGCAGGCCCGACGGTTTGCCGAAATACAGCCCGCCGGTCAGCTCGCGGACGATCATCAGGTCCAGCCCTGCCACGATCTCGTGCTTGAGCGTGGAAACATGCGCGAGCTGCGGATACAGAATCGCCGGGCGCAGATTCGCGAACAGGCCAAGTTCGCTGCGCAAGCGCAGCAGCCCGCTCTCCGGCCTTTTCGCACGCTCGACGTTATCCCATTTAGGGCCGCCGATTGCGCCGAACAGAATGGCGTCCGCGGAACGCGCCGCCTCCAGTGACGACTCCGGCAGCGGATCACCCTCGGCGTCGATGGCCGCACCGCCCACCAGTGCTTCGTCCAGTTCCACGTCCAGACCGTGATCGTTGCTCAGGGCGTCGATCACGCGCACCGCTTCGCGGCAGATTTCGGGGCCGACGCCGTCGCCCGGCATTACGAGAATACGTGCGGTCATGGTGTTCCTTGCTTGATGAACCGTGTGAGGCCGTGCATCAGGAATCTATTACAAATCCTTGAATACCCACGGCTTGTTTTGCTTGCGCTTTGCCTCGAACGCGCGTATTTCTTCGGCGTGCCGCAGGGTCAGGCCGATATCGTCCAGCCCTTCCAGGAGATTGGCGCGCCGATAACCGTCGATATCGAAACCGAATACGCGCCCATCCTGCACAACGATGCGCTGCTCGAACAGGTTCACGCGCGCTTCCAGGCCCGCGCTTTCGGCTGCTGCAGCAAACAGATCGTCGATCTTGTCCTGTTCCAGAGCAATGGGTAATACGCCATTCTTGAAGCAGTTGTTGTAGAAGATATCGGCAAAACTCGGGGCGATGACACACCGGATTCCGAAATCGGCCAGTGCCCACACCGCATGTTCGCGGGAGGAACCGCAGCCGAAGTTCTCCCGTGCCAGCAGAATACTGGCGTCGCGATACGGTTCGCGGTTGAGGATGAAATCCGGATTCTCACGGCGAGAAGCCACATCGGTGTCCAGACCCCCCTGATCCAGGTAGCGCCAATCGTCGAACAGATGCGGCCCGAAGCCGGTCCGCCGGATCGACTTCAGAAACTGCTTGGGGATGATGGCGTCGGTATCGACGTTGGCGCGATCCAGCGGTGCGACGATGCCATCATGAATAGTGAATGCCTGCATGGCTATCTCTCGGTTTGGCGTTCAAACAACAACCGGGCGTCATTGCAACGAGTCACGGACGTGCCCCGTCGAGGTCACGAATATCCACGAAATGCCCGTGGACGGCGGCCGCGGCCGCCATCGCCGGACTGACCAGATGGGTGCGCCCGCCCTTGCCCTGGCGGCCCTCGAAATTGCGGTTCGAGGTGGAAGCACAACGCTCGCCGGGCAGCAGGTTGTCATCGTTCATACCCAGGCACATGGAGCAACCGGCGTCCCGCCATTCAAAACCGGCGGCCTTGAAGATCGTGTCCAGGCCTTCTTTCTCGGCCTGCAGTTTCACCAGGCCGGAACCGGGAACGACCATCGCCAACTCGATGTTGGGTGCAATCCGGCGACCTTTCAGGTATTGCGCGGCCACACGCAGATCCTCGATGCGCGCGTTGGTGCAGGAGCCCAGAAAAATCTTGTCCAGCATGATCTCGATTATCGGCACGCCGGGGGTCAGATCCATGTAGTCCAATGCATTGCGCCAACCTTCGGCCTGGGTCGCGCTGCTGGCATCATCGGGCGATGGTACCCGGTCGATCACCGGCACAACCATTTCCGGCGAGGTGCCCCAGGTGACCTGGGGGGCAATCGCGGCCGCGTCCAACGTGACCACCTGGTCATATTCGGCGTCGGCGTCCGATACCAGCGAACGCCAGTACGCTTCGGCCTGCGCCCATTGCTCGGCGTCAGGCGCATAGTTGCGCCCGCGCATGTAATCGACGGTCGTGTCGTCCACAGCCACCATGCCGGCGCGCGCACCCGCCTCGATGGACATGTTGCATATGGTCATGCGGCCTTCCATCGACAATGCGCGGATCGCCTCGCCACCGTACTCGATCACGTAACCGGTACCGCCGGCAGTGCCGATCCGGCCGATGATGGCCAGCATGATGTCCTTGGCGGAGATACCGGGCGCCGCCTGACCGTCCACGCGCACAAGCATGGTTTTCGCACGCGCCTGGGGCAGCGTCTGGGTGGCCAGCACATGCTCGACCTCGGAGGTGCCGATACCGAATGCCAGCGCGCCGAAGGCGCCGTGCGTGGCGGTATGTGAATCTCCGCAGACGATCGTCATGCCGGGTTGGGTCGCGCCCTGCTCGGGGCCGATGATATGCACGATGCCCTGGCGCGGATCGCCCATGCCGAACAGGCGAATACCGTATTCGTTACAGTTGGCCTGCAGCGCTTCGACCTGGGCCCGCGATATGGTGTCGGAGATGCCGCCGTCGCGGTTGATGGTCGGAACATTGTGGTCCGGTACCGCCAGGTTCGCATTCACCCGCCAGATATCGCGCTCGGCCAGACGCAGCCCCTCGAACGCCTGTGGCGAAGTGACTTCGTGCACCATGTGGCGGTCGATGTAGAGCAGCCCGTTGCCGTCGGCTTCACGCACAAGGTGCTCGTTCCAGATTTTTTCGTACAGCGTCTGACCCATGGCTCGCTCCTGAATCGATGATCGCGGCCAGCATAGTCGCGACGAGTGCATAACACTAATGAATCTTTTCGATATAATCGATTCGGTTCCGGAATACAAAACCAGCAGACTGGCCAGTCCCATGCAAACAACTGCCATACAAGCCTTCGTGAGAGTGTGCGACCTGGGTTCCTTCCAGGCCGCGGCACAGGCGCTGCATCTCAGTCAGCCGGCGATCAGCAAGCGGCTCGCCGGCCTGGAACAGCGGCTCGGTCATGCCCTGTTCGACCGCATCGGGCGTGGCGTGGCCCTGACCGAAGCCGGCCGTGCCTATCTGCCGCATGCTCGTGAAATGCTCGCCGTGATGCAGGATGGCCGGCGCGCGCTCGATAATCTCGGGGCCCGGATCGCCGGGCCACTCAAGCTCACGCTATCGCATCATGTGGGCCTGCACCGCATGCCCGACGTTCTGCGCGCATTCGTGCAGCGTTACCCGGAGGTGTCGCCGGATATCGTATTCGCGGACTCGGAGGCTGCGTGCCATAGCGTTGCCAACGGCGAGCGCGAACTCGCCGTCATTACTCTGCCGACACCACCCCATCCGGAACTGGTGGAGCACTGCATCTGGAACGATCCCATGAGCGTGTTTGCCGGGCGCGATCATGCGCTGACGAAGCAGCCACAGGTCACGGCCGCCGACCTGGCCCGACATCCCGCCGTATTACCGCCAGTGAACAGCTATACCTACGCCATCATCAGCGAAGCGCTGGGCCGGCACGGTATCCAGGTCTCGCCCCGCATGACCAGTCATTACATGGAAACCTTGCGGATGCTTGCGGGCGCCGGCATCGGCTGGACCGTGCTACCGACTTCCATGGCGGAACCCGAACTCGTGCGCCTGCCGCTCGGCAGCCTGAGCATGCAACGCCGCCTCGGCGCCATCCGGAACCCGCAACGCAGCTTGTCGAACGCCGCACATGCCATGCTGGCCATGCTGGAGCAGGCGAAAGACGCGGATGCGCCACGCCTTCAGGCCCCCTCCTGAATCAACGCTCGCGCAGAATCCGCCAGCCGCCGTCTTCCTGCGTCAGCGTGACTCGCTTGCGTTCCTGATCCTGGTAGGTGTTGGATTCATAGCGCTGCTGGAACGTGGCTTGTGCTTCGCCGTCACCCTCGATGCGTACGGTCATGTCGCTGAGGCTGACATTGATGCTGGCGGGCGCGCTGACGCGCTCGCGGCGCTCCGACGCCCAGGCGGAACGTGATTGGCCATTCGCCGGCTGATAATCGTCGCTATAGGCGTTGAGATAAGCCTGCACGTCCTGGTCCGACCAGGCCTGCGCCCACTGGTTGATCGCGTCGCGTACCGCCCGTTTGTCTCCGGAGTCGTCTCCGGAATCGTCGCCGGCACTCGCCGCGGCCGATCCGGACTGCGACCCGCCGGTGCTGGCCGTCTGCGACGTCGCTGATCCAGCGGTCGCCGACTGGGCGTTATTCAGGAACGACGCCAACTGTTGATGCTTGCTCTGGACCACTCGGTTTTCGGATTCCAGATCCGCGGCGCGCGCATAAGCGTTGCGTCCCAGCGCGACATACACATCGCCGAGGTTTTCCTGCGCCGGGCCATAGTCCGGATTCAGCTGCACCGCTTTTTGCAGGGCGTCGCGCGCCGATACCAGCTTGTTGTTACGGGCACGCAGCACGCCAAGATTGTTCCAGGCTTCGGCCATCTGGGGCCGATCCTGGCTGAGCTCATTGAAAACGTTGAGCGCGGCGTCCGTATCGCCGCTGCGCGCCAGTGCCAGCCCCTTGAGAAAACGCGCCTTGGAGTCATCGGATGACCCGGCGATCACTTCGTCCAGTGCCTTGACCGCCGCCGGGTAATCGTTGGCATTCATCGCCTCGCGCGCTTCCTGCATATCCGCCTGCGCGGCACCGGCCAGCATTCCGAGACCCAGCAGTAGACTCAGTTTGAAACCGCGGTACGTCATACGATTTTTCATGGAACAAGCTCCCCCCCAAATGATCAAATTGCCGTTGTTCGAGACCGTTACATTAACGCGGCTCGGCCGCAAGCGGTACGACGCCCGAATTTACATCCGCGTTCTGGGCGCGGTGGCGTAGCGCGTGGTCGAGCAGCGTCAGTGCGAGCATCGCTTCGGCGATCGGCGTTGCCCGCAGGCCCACGCAGGGGTCATGGCGGCCAGTGGTGCGCATCTGCGTGGCCTGGCCGTCGGTATCGACCGTATCGCCGGGAATGATGATGCTCGAGGTCGGTTTGAGTGCCATGCTGGCACGGATCGTCTGGCCGCTGGAGATGCCGCCCTGGACACCGCCGGAGTGGTTACTGGCGAATCCCTCGGGCGACATTTCGTCGCGGTGCTCGGAGCCACGCATCGCCACGACATCGAAACCGTCGCCCACTTCCACGCCCTTGACCGCGTTGATGCTCATCAAGGCCTTGGCGATATCCGCGTCCAGCCGGTCGAATACCGGCTCACCCCAACCCGGAGGCGCGCCGGTCGCCACAACATTGATGCGCGCGCCGATGGAGTCGCCGTCGGAGCGCAGCGTATTGATGTAATTCTCGAGCTCTTCGATACGCGCGGGCTCGGCACAGAAAAACGGGTTGTGATTGGCCGCATCCAGATCCACGCAATCCAGCGTGATGGGCCCGATCTGCGCGAGATACCCCTGAATCCGCACACCGAAACGTTCGCCGAGCACCTTGCGCGCGATCGCGCCGGCGGCAACCCGGGCGGCGGTTTCGCGCGCGGAGGCACGGCCACCGCCACGATAATCCCGGATGCCGTATTTCTGCAGGTAGGTGTAATCGGCGTGATTCGGCCGGAATACATCCTTGATCTTGGAATAGTCGCGCGACCGCTGGTCGGTATTCTCGATCACGATCGCTATCGGCGTGCCGGTGGTCTGGCCTTCGAATACGCCGGATACGATGCGGGCCTCGTCGGCTTCGCGCCGCTGGGTGACATACCGTGAAGTACCGGGCTTGCGCCGATCCAGATCGCCCTGCAGGTCATGGCTGTCCAGCGCGATGCCCGGCGGGCAACCATCGACAACACAGCCGATCGCCGGCCCGTGGCTTTCGCCAAAGGTCGTCACCGTGAATAGCTGTCCCCAGGTATTGCCCGCCATGCGTCTCTATCCCGTTATCTCGTTGATCCGGCCGTGTGGTTCGTTACTGTTGTTCGCCCTGCGCGGCCACCCACGCTGCCAGGTCGCCGGCCTCGAGCACGCCGACCCCCAGACCGCCCCGCTCCAGCTCCACCCAGGTGATGGGCAGATCCGGCCAGGCCTGCTCGAACGCGAACGCACTGTAGCCGACCTCCAGCACCAGCAGCCCGTCCTCGGCCAGGTAGTCGGTCGCCGCAAACAACAGGCGCGAGACCAGCGTCAGATCATCGGTGTCGCCGTGGAATGCGAACCCGGGTTCATGTCGGTATTCTGCCGCCAATCCGGCCCATTCGTCACGGCTGACGTACGGCGGGTTGGTCACGATAAGGTCGTAGCGCTCCGGCGCCAGGCCATCGAACAGATCGGCTTTGACGTATTCCACCTGCGGGCCGATGTCGTGTCGCTCGCTGTTGATGCGCGCCACTGCGAGGGCATCGTCGCTGGCGTCCGTGGCCACAACACGCGCCTCGGGGAACGCCAACGCACAGGCAATCGCGATGGCGCCGCTGCCGGTACACAGATCCAGTATCGACAACGGCTCCCGGTGGCCGAGCCAAGGCTGGAAGTCGGTCTCGATAAGTTCCGCAATCGGCGACCGGGGCACGATCACACGCTCGTCGACATGAAACTCCAGGCCCGCGAAGAACGCGCGCTGGGTGATGTAGGCAGCCGGCTGACGGGTTTCGATCCGCTGCTCGATCACCGCCATGACGGCTTCGCGCTCGGCGCGGGTCAACGTGGCGTCGAGATACGCATCCGGCAGATCGTGGTCCAGCGACAACGTATGAAGCACCAGATGAGCGGCTTCGTCGACAGCGTTGTCGCTGCCATGACCGAACGCCAGCTCGGCCGCTGCAAAGCGCGATGCCCCCCAGCGGATATAATCGAGCACGCGCGTAAGCGTGTGGGCGGTGTCGTCCGGGGAGTCCATAGGCATGGGCGTCATCGTCGTCGCGCGGATATTCAGGAACAAGTGGTTATCGGGCTAGGATAAACTACCGACGGCCGTCGCGCGCGGTCGTCCAGCCGTCACCGCCAGGATCTGTCGACAATGCCCCGTTCCAACACCGCAAGTTTCGCGGATCGATTGTTTGCGCGTCTGCTCTGGCTGTTGCCGACACGCCTGATCTCGCGCGCTGCCCACAGCCTGGCGCAGTCCCGGCTGCGCTGGCTCAAGCAAGGCCTGATCCGTGGTTTTCTGCGCCTGTATCCCGCCATCGACATGCAGGAGGCTGCCGAACCCGACCCGCACGCCTACCCCAGCTTCAACGCATTCTTCACCCGCGCGCTGGCCGCCGATGCCCGGCCGATGCCGTCGGACCGCGAACTCATCGTGTCACCCGTCGACGGCTGCCTCGGCGCCTTCGGCGATGCACGTGCCGGCACAATCTGCCAGACCAAGGGCATGGCCTACGACGTGCGCGCGCTGGTTGGCGGCGACGACGCCTGGGCGGCGGCGTTTCTCGGCGGACGCTTTGCGACCTTTTATCTCGCACCACACGATTACCATCGCGTACACATGCCGCTGGACGGCTGCGTGCGCGAAACCCGCTACCTGCCCGGCCGACTATTCGGCGTCAATCCACGCTGCGTGCGCACCATACCGCGACTGTTCGCGCGCAACGAACGGCTGGTCACGTTCTTCGACACCGCTGTCGGGCCAATGGCGCTGGTCATGGTCGGAGCGTTCATCGTGGGTGGCATCCATACCCGCTGGGCCGGCCAGGTGTGCCCGCCGCACAGGGGCGCCAGCCGCGCCCAGGGATTTCTGGACGCCCATACCTCGCATACTTATTTCGAACGCGGCGCCGAAATGGGCCGGTTCTGTATCGGGTCCAGCGTGATCCTGCTGTTCGGCGCCGGCGCCCTGTCGTGGCAATCCGGCCTGGATAACGGCCAGCCGTTGGTGCTCGGCCAGCCCATTGGACGATTGGGTTCCGGCGCTTGAGAACGCTGCCGATGATTACGTTTCTCGGACGTAGCCAGTGACGAAGAACAGATCCGCGAATAAACGCGAATGGGAAGGCAGATCAATACAGCGGATTCGTTCTGTATTGTTTTATTTGCGCTTATTGGCGTTCATTTGCGGACTAACACGCTATTGTGTTTTGACGGCCCAACAACACGCCCTACCGCCGAGCCCAGTCAAACGCGAGGACTTGCGACAGAGAATCACAGTGCAGCATAAGCGCCAAGAGCCGGTCCACGCCCAGCGCAACACCGGCGCAACGCGGCAAACCGGCGCTCATCGCCGCGAGCAACGCTTCGTCGATCGGCGGCGGGCGCTGACCGGCATTCTGCTGCGCCTGGATTTCCCCTTGCATGCGCTCGCGGGCAACATCGGCGTCGACAAGCTCCTGGGCACCATTGGCCAGTTCGACGCCGCGCCAATAGCACTCGAAGCGTTGGGCCAGACGTGAATCCACAGGATCGGTTTCGACCAGCACGGCGCCGTCGGCAGGAAACTCCCTGATGCACACCGGGCCTTCGTGGCCGAGCTGTGGCTGCACTACCAGGCTCATGATCAGATCGAGCCAGAATGCTCGGGACGCATCCGCGGGCGGCTCGTGCGGGGCAACACCGTGCGACTGTGCGCATGCAGCAAGCGCTGTCGGTGTGGCGCCGATCGGGTCGATGCCCGCGTGCTGGGTGAACACATCGCGATAACGGCGGCGCTGCGCCCGCGGGGCGCCCGCCACCCGCGCGATCAGCTCGGATGTTTCCTCGATCAGGGTGGCTACATCCGCCTGCGGGCGATACCACTCGAGCATGCAGAACTCGGGGTTGTGCCAGCGGCCGGCCTCTCCGGATCGAAAGACATGTCCCAGCTGGTAGATCGGCCCGGCGCCCACCGCGAGCAGACGCTTGAGCGCATGTTCCGGCGATGGTGCGAGATAACCGGCATCGTCAACCGCAAAGCTGGCGAGCCCACGTTCGCTGGGCGCCGCCCGGGACAATACCGGGGTATCGACTTCCAGCACACCGCGCGCGGTCATGAAGCCACGAATTGCGGCCATAAACGCGCCACGCCGCTCCAGCATCGCCGGTGTAGCGGTGGGCTGCCAGTCAGGCTCGGTCACGCCCGTGAGACTCGGCGGATCAGCCTATCCTTCGTTCGCCCGCGAAACGTACTCGCCCTTGCGCGTATCGACCTTCAACACCTCGCCTTCTTCGATGAACAGCGGCACTCGCACCACCGCGCCGGTTTCCAGCGTCGCGGGCTTGGCGCCCCCGCCCGAGGTATCACCGCGAACGCCCGGATCCGTTTCGGAAACGGCCAGAGTCACGAAATTGGGCGGATCGATCTGCAGCGGCGTGCCGTTCCACAGCGTCACATGGCAGGTGTCCTGCGCCTTGAGCCACTTGTCGGCGTCGCCCACCGCGGCCTCGCTGGCCTGGTATTGCTCGAAGGTGTTGGGCTCCATGAAATGCCAGAATTCACCGTCGTGATAGAGGTACTGCACGTCGATATCCAGCACATCGGCGGCTTCCACCGTGTCACCGGCCTTGAACGTGCGCTCGATCACGCGGTTGTTGCGCAGGTTGCGGACCTTCACGCGGTTGAAGGCCTGGCCCTTGCCCGGCTTGACGAACTCGTTCTCGACGATGGCATAGGGATCGCCGTCGAGAATGATCTTGAGTCCACCCTTGAACTGGTTGGTGTTGAACGTTGCCATGAAAGCTTCCCACGTTTGTGTTGGCGCGCGGCGGGTACAGCCCTACACTGGCCGGCATGGATAATACCGTCGCCGACCCGTCGAGCCCTACTGCCCGAAAACACGCCAGTCTAGCGCAAAGCGGGGCGGGCTGGCAGCAGGCCATGCGCGACGCGGTGACCGATATCGACGAGCTGTTCGATACCCTCGCGCTGCCGGCACCCTACCGTGATGCGGCATACAGCGCCGCCCGGCTGTTCGATCTGCGTGTGCCGCGCGGCTACCTCGCGCGAATGCGTCGTGGCGATATCCACGACCCGCTCCTGCGTCAGGTGCTGCCACTGGACGCCGAACATCGCCGGGTGCCGGGTTTCGATCACGACGCTGTCGGCGACAACGCCAGTGCCGTGGGTGACGGTCTGTTGCACAAATACCACGGCCGCGCCCTGCTGATCACGACCGGCGCGTGCGCGGTGCATTGCCGATACTGTTTCCGGCGTCATTTCGACTACGCCGGCAACCACTCGGGCGGCACCCATACCCAGGCCGCGCTTGCACAAATTGCCAGCGATCCGAGCATCCGCGAAGTCATTCTCTCCGGTGGCGATCCGCTGTCCCTGAGCAACGCCCGTCTGGCAACGATCAGCGACGGGCTCGATGCCATCCGGCACGTTGATCGCCTGCGCATTCATACCCGCACCGCCGTGGTTCTCCCGGAACGCATCGACGATGGCTTTGTCGACTGGCTGGCCAGTCGGCGGCAACGCTGTGTCGTGGTACTCCACGCCAACCATGCCAACGAGCTGGACGCCAATGTGGCGGCGGCGGTGACGCGGATACGCGCGACCGGCGCTGTCCTGCTCAATCAGGCCGTGCTGCTACGCGGCGTCAACGACGATGTCGATGCGCTCGCCGCCCTCAGCGAACGTCTGTTCGAGCTCGGCGTCATGCCCTACTACCTGCACCTGCTGGATCGGGTGGCAGGTACCGCCCATTTTGAAGTCAGTGAGTCGCAGGCCCAGACCTTGATGCAATCACTGGCGGCGCGGCTTCCCGGTTATCTGGTGCCGAAATTGGCACGCGAGACTCCGGGGGCCGGAGCCAAGAGCACACAGGCCAATATTGCCGCGCCGTCAGCCGATATGAGCACGGCACGCCAGTAACAGCCGATCAGTTCTTGATCTCGGCCTGTAGCGCCTGGACCTGGGTGAACCCGCGCGGCAGACGCTTGCCCCGTGATGCCCGTGGCCCACGATATTCATCGCGCTCGGCGGATTTGAGCGTCATGTGGCGCCGGCCGCTATGGATCACCAACGTCGCATCCGCCGGCAATGTCTGAGCTGCGACCAGCGTTTCACCCTTCTTCAACGAGATCAGTTTGTTGCCCTTGCCCTTGGCGAGCGCAGGCAAGTCGTCCAACGCCAGGCACAGCAACTGCCCTTCGCTGGTTACGACACAGGCCTCGGCATCCGCGACTGCAGTCGCCGTGGGCGCCAGCGCGATGCCATGCTTGCCGACATTGAGTGCGGCCTTGCCTGACTTCTGCCGGCTTGTCAGCTCACCGAGCGTGGTCACGAACCCGTTGCCGGCATCGCTGGCCAAAACGCAGCGCATACTGTCGTCGCCGATCGCGACACCAACAAAACGCGCGCCATCGGCGGGATTGAGACTGCCGGTCAACGGCTCGCCCTGCCCGCGAGCCGACGGCAGCTTGTGCGCGGCCAGGGTGTAGCTGCGACCGGTGGAATCGAGCACAATCAGAGTGTCGTTGCTGCGACCCGGCGCGCTCGCCAGATAATCGTCACCACTACGAAAGCTCAACCCGGCGGCATCGACTTCATGGCCCTTGGCCGCCCGGATCCAGCCGTGGCGCGACAACACGATCGTGACCGGCTCGCTGGGCAGCAGATCGGCTTCGGACAGGGCCCGGGCCTGTTCGCGCTCGACCAGAATACTACGGCGATCGTCGCCGTACTTGTCGGCATCGGCTTCGATTTCGTCCGCGATCAAGCGATTGAGTTTCTTTTTCGAGCCGAGCGTCGCTTCCAGCGTGGCCCGCTCTTCCTCGAGGGCGTCCTGCTCGCCGCGGATCTTGAACTCCTCGAGCTTCATCAGATGGCGCAGGCGTAGATCGAGGATGGCATCGGCCTGCGTGCCGGTAATCTCGAAGCGCTTCATCATCACCGGCTTGGGCTCGTCCTCGGTCCGGATGATGTGGATCACCTCGTCGATATTGAGATAGGCGATCAACAGGCCTTCGAGGATATGCAGGCGATCGAGCACCGTATCCAGGCGATGCTGCAGCCGACGGGTCACGGTGTCGGTCCGGAATGTCAGCCATTCCGATAACAACTCCCGCAGATTCTTGACCCGGGGCGCGCCGTCCAGACCGATGACATTGAGATTGACGCGCACGTTCTTTTCCAGACCCGTCGTGGCAAACAGATGCGCCATCAGCGCTTCGGTATCCACCCGATTACTGCGCGGCACGATCACCAGCCGGGTCGGGTTCTCGTGGTCGGACTCGTCACGCAGGTCCGAGACCATCGGCAGTTTCTTGGCGGCCATCTGGCCCGCGATCTGCTCCAGAACCCGCGCGCCGGAGGTCTGATACGGCAACGCGTCGATCACGATCTCGCTGTTGTTATCGCTTTTCTCGCGCGTGTAGGTCGCGCGCAGCTTGAGGTTGCCGTTGCCGCTGGTGTACATATCGCGAATATCCGCGACCGGCGTGATGATCTCCGCGCCGGTGGGGAAATCCGGGGCGGGCATGTGTTCGCACAACGCCTCGATATCCGCTTTCGGATTCTGCAGCAGGTGAATGGCGGCGGCAGCAACCTCACGCAGGTTATGCGGCGGAATATCGGTCGCCATGCCCACCGCAATACCGGTGCCGCCGTTGAGCAACACGTTGGGCAGCCGCGCGGGCAGAATCGTCGGTTCGTTCAGTGTGCCGTCGAAGTTCGGCTGCCAATCGGCGGTGCCCTGGCCCAGCTCCGACAGCAACGTGGCGGCATACGCCGTCAACTTCGATTCGGTATAGCGCATGGCGGCAAACGACTTGGGATCGTCGGTCGTGCCCCAGTTGCCGTGGCCATCCACCAGCGGGTAACGCAGCGAGAACGGTTGCGCCATGATGACCATGGCCTCGTAACACGCAGAATCGCCGTGCGGATGGAACTTGCCGATTACATCACCGACCGTGCGTGCAGCCTTTTTGGGCTTGGATACCGCCGACAGTCCCAACTCGGACATGGCGTAGACAATCCGCCGCTGCACCGGCTTCAAGCCGTCGCCCACGTGCGGCAGCGCGCGATCGAGGATCACGTACATGGCGTAGTCGAGATACGCCTTTTCGGCAAAGCTGCTCAGCGGCTGGCGCTCGCTTTCGTGTTCCATCGTCGTGGCCATAATCCGTTATCGCCCTGGTTTGCTGATTTCTTGGTGCCTAAAAAGAAAATGTATCCGCGAATACACGCGAATGTGCGCAAACAGGAAATGCAAGCGAATCAGCTTTACTGGCCGCTCTCATTCGCGCCTTATTTGCGCCTTATTTGCGTTTATTTGCGTTTATTTGCGGACAAACCGTCCTAGACTTCCGCCTCGTGGCCCTTGGCTTCGAGCCAGCTGCGCCGATCGCCGGCACGCTTTTTGGCCAGCAGCATATCCAGCAGCTCGTCGACACCCGTTTCGGTTTCGCCGTCGGGGTCAATGCTCAGCTGCACCAGCCGGCGCGTATCCGGCGCCATCGTGGTCTCTCTGAGCTGCAGGGCACTCATTTCGCCCAAACCCTTGAAGCGGGTCACGCTGATCTTGCGTTTCTTCTTCTCGTTTTCCAGACGCTTGACCACCGCATCGCGCTCTTCGCGATCCAGCGCGTAGAACACTTCCTTGCCGGCATCGATACGAAACAGCGGCGGCATGGCCACGAATACATGGCCATGCTCGACCAACGGCCGGAAATGCTTCACGAACAGCGCACACAGCAGCGTGGCAATATGCATGCCGTCCGAATCAGCATCGGCCAGGATGCAGATCTTGTGGTAGCGCAAACGCTCGAAGCTGTCGCTCGCCGGATCCAGCCCCAGCGCCACGCTGATATCGTGGATTTCGTTGGAGGCCATGATATCCGCAGCCTCGACCTCCCAGGCGTTCAATATCTTGCCTCTTAGCGGCATTACGGCCTGAAAGTTGCGGTCGCGCGCCTGCTTGGCCGAGCCGCCGGCGGAGTCGCCCTCCACCAGAAACAGCTCACCCCGGGCCGGATCGTCGGACACGCAATCCGTGAGCTTGCCGGGCAGCGCCGGTCCGGATACCACGCGCTTGCGCTTGACCTTCTTGGCCGAGCGCGCCCGTGCCTGGGCATTGCCGATGATGCGGGCCGCCAATAGCTCGCCGGTTTCCGCGTGCCGGTTGAGCCACAGCGAGAACGCGTCCTTGACCGCACCGGACACGAACCCGCTGATATCGCGGGACGACAAGCGCTCCTTGGTCTGACCGGAGAACTGCGGTTCGTTCATCTTCACCGACAGCACATAGGCACAGCCGGACCAGACATCCTCCGGCGCGATCTTCACACCCCGCGGCAGCAGATTGCGGAACTCGCAGAACTCGCGCACGGCCTCGGTGAGCCCGGTGCGCAAACCATTGACGTGGGTGCCGCCAGCCGGCGTGGGAATCAGGTTGACGTAGCTTTCCACCACGGCATCCACGCCCGGTTGGTCGGGCGCGATCCAGGTCAGTGCCCAATCCACGGTCTGTGCGCCGGCGTCGTCGCCACCGGTGAACGCCGGTTCGATCACGCACTCGATGCCGTCCAGCGCATCCGCCATGTAATCGGCCAGGCCATCGGCGTACTGCCAGGTAATGTCTTCCTCGACGGCTTCGTCGACGAACCGCACTTTCAGGTTCGGACACAACACCGCCTTGGCCCGCAGCAGATGCTTGAGACGGGGAATGGCGAAACGGGAGCTGTCGAAATACTGCGGATCAGGCGCAAACCACAGCCGTGTGCCGGTGCGGTTCTTCGCACAACGCTCGACTTCGGCGAGCTCGCTGACCAGCTCGCCGCCGGCAAACTGCATCTGGTAACGAACACCGCCGCGCCAGACGTCAGCCACCAGCGACGTCGACAGCGCATTGACCACGGATACACCGACGCCATGCAAACCGCCGGAGAATCGATACTGCTTGTTGGAAAACTTGCCGCCGGCATGCAGCCGGGTGAGGATCAGTTCGATGCCCGGAACGCCCTGCTCGGGGTGGACATCCACGGGCATACCACGGCCGTCGTCGCTGACCGACAGCGAACCGTCGGCGTACAACATGACCTCGATCGTACCCGCGTAACCGGCCAGCGCCTCGTCGACACTGTTATCGATGACTTCCTGGGCCAGATGATTGGGCCGCGCGGTGTCGGTGAACATGCCCGGCCGCTTGCGAACCGGATCCAGACCGGACAGCACTTCGATATCGGCGGCGTCGTAACGATTGGCGTTCTGTTTCATAAGGTCATTGATCCGTTCTGCGTGAGCAATCGGCGCGTTCGCCCACTTTGCTCGATTCGCTGCACTCTCGCGCATGGCCGCCAGTCATGTCGGGGACCACGCAGGACACAAGGATGCAGGTTCGGCAGAACGCCTGACCACGGCCCCTTCGTACCATTCGATGAACCCCGACGATTGCGCGGCACGTTAAGCCAACCCGTGGAACCTGGCAAGAAAGCCCTGACGGCGCGTGCGCTGGCCGGTAAACTGCAGCCAGCCAATTCACCCCAGCAAGCACACGCCGTCATGGCCCGAAAAACCGACGCCGGCACCGCGCCGGACAACGAAACCGATACCCCGCGTCTGGCGCAGTTCGAGTCGTCGGTGGCCGAACTGGAGGCGCTCGTGGAATCGCTCGAGAGCGGCGATGTCTCGCTCGAGGAAGCGCTCACCCGATTCGAGCGCGGCGTCACGCTGGCGCGCCAGTGCCAGACGCTACTCAAGAACGCCGAGCTCCGGGTCGATCAGCTGCTCGCGGACGCTGACAACGAGCGCGTCGCCGATTTCGATACGGGCCCGGCCGACAGCACGGCGCCGGAGCACGAGTAACGTCCCGCGGCGCGTAACCGCTACTCCGACCTGATCACGGCGTGCCGCAACGATCGTAACGCAAGCGAATATCGTCGCGACCCTGCCAGCGCCGGCCATAACGCGCGGGCTGACAGGCCCACTCGGCAAACCCGAACGTTTCCGGCGACGCTGGGCGCGCTTCAATACGTTTCTCGGCCACGTCATCCAGACGAGCGAAAAAATTCAGCCCAGTGGCCGCTTCCAGGGCATCAATCGACACTCGATAACGGTCGAGATGTTCGTCGCCACGGACCTCCTGGGGCAACCGAAACGCCAATGCCTGCCACGAACCATCTTCGCCACGCGCCAGCCAGATACGAAAGAACGCCGCCGGTGGCCCATTCCTGGCGCTTGGCCCGGCACCGGGAACCGGCCCGACCAGCACCCAGAGTGTGCCGACGCGTGGCGCTATATCGTCGATCTCGATCTCTTCCAGCCGCTGCCAGACGAGCTGATTCAGGCGCGGACGCTGTGGCACGATGTTGCTGTAATAGAATGTCCGGCGTTGCGCGCCACGGCCATATAACTGGCTGATCGCGTAATTGGGCGCGAGATGGCCGCGATCATATTCCGGCCCGGCATATTGACGCATATCCGGAGCACGCCCGAGCCTGGGATCCGGTTGGAACTGCGGCCGGGGCATGTGCACGAACGATCCGACAGCGCTTGCGCGGTATGCGACCCAGGCGGCCCGTTGCCGCGACAGATCGTAGCCGGCGGCAAAACCCTCGTTCTGCAGCACCCGGATGTTGCGCTCACCGGCCAGGGGTGCGCCGAGAGCAGACGGCCAGTCGCCGCCGTCATCGGACGCGGGCTCGGTGCAGCCGAGCCCCATGAACACGATGGCGATCAATACGATAGCCAGTAGCCGGAGCATAAGGGAACCATGTCCGCCGGCCGTGATCGAATCACCAGGCGTTTTATTTATCTGCATTGCTCAACCAAAGGTTCGCAGACCTCAAAGTCGTGTTAAATTCTTGTCAAGTTACCCTAAAGAGGCATTCAATGAATTCTGAACGGACCGCTTATACCTCCCAGGCGCAGACCGCCCTGGCGACCAATAACGTCCTGCGCAACACCTACATGCTGTTGTCGATGACGCTGCTGTTTTCGGCAGCCGTTGCCGGCACGGCCATGGCGCTCAATGCGCCGCACCCGGGGCTCATCATTACCCTGGTGGGCTACTTCGGCCTCCTGTTCGCGGTCGAGAAGACCAAGGAGAGCGCGATGGGGCTGGTGACCGTGTTCGCGCTCACCGGCTTCATGGGCTATACCATCGGCCCGATCCTGAACATGTACCTGAGCGCGTTCTCCAACGGCGGGGAGATCGTGATGCTCGCCATGGGGGGCACGGGCGCCATCTTCGTGGGTCTGTCGGCCTATGCACTGGCTTCCGGCAAGCGCTTCAACCAGTGGGGCGGCATGCTGTTCATGGGCGTCCTCGTGGCGTTCGTCATGGGCATCATCGCCGTGGTGTTCTCGATCCCGGCGCTGTCGCTGGCGGTATCGGCGTTGTTCGTGCTGCTAATGTCAGGGTTGATCGTCTATCAGACCGGCGAAATCGTGCACGGCGGCGAGACCAATTACATCAGCGCCACCGTTACCCTGTTCGTGACGATCTACAACCTGTTCCTGTCACTGTTGCACCTGCTGGGCGCGTTCATGGGCGAGGAATAACCCGAAAGCCCTTACAACGCGACCCCAAGGCCCGGCACCGTTTTGCGATGCCGGGCTTTTTCATGGGTGCGGGCGCGCGCTCGACACGTCAGCCGGGGTAAACCAACCCAGCGTCTCGTTAAGGCGCACCACTTCGCCGACGATCAGCAATGTCGGCCCGGTAATATGTTCAGTCGCGGCCTTGTCTGGCAAATCCGCGAGCGTGCCCACGATCAACCGTTGCCGCGCCGTCGTGCCCTCGATCACGAGCGCCGCGGGCCACTCCGGCGTCAGTCCGTGCGTCTGCATCGCCGCGCAGATCGTCGACAGACTTTTCCGGCCCATGAAGAACACCACCGTCTGCCCGGCACGGGCCAACTGTTCCCACGACAGATCGAGCGCACCCGATTTGAGATGGCCAGTAACAAAGATCACCGACTGGGCGTAATCCCGGTGGGTCAACGGTATCCCCGCGTATGCAGCGCAACCGCTGGCCGACGTGATTCCGGGTACGACCTGAAACGGGATGCCGGCCTCGGCAAGCTCTGCGATTTCCTCGCCGCCGCGGCCGAAGGTGAACGGATCGCCGCCCTTGAGCCGGAGCACCCGCCGGCCTTTCTTTGCGAGTTGAATCATCAAATCATTGATGCCGGCCTGCGGCACGGTGTGATTCGAGGCGCGCTTGCCCACATGAATCCGCTCGGCCTCGGGCGATACGAGATCGAGGATGGCCGGCGCAATCAGACTGTCGTGTAGCACGACGTCCGCCCGCTGCATCAGCCGCAGAGCCCGGAACGTAAGCAGGTCGGGATCCCCGGGGCCGCCGCCGACCAGATAGACTTCGCCCACGGCGGGCTGGGTATCGTAATCACGCGCGGCCGTGAGCGCCTGCTCTAGATCGGCCCGGGCTTCGCTCGTGCGTCCGGCGAATACTTTTTCGGCGATCGGACCGTCCAGCACCTCGGTCCAGAAGCCGGCGCGTGCCGGTCGCGGAAGGTATGCTTTCACCTGGCTGCGAAATGTGCCGGCCAGTTCCGCGAGGTCGCCGTAGGCTCGTGGAATCCACGCTTCCAGCCGAGAACGCAACAGCCGGCTGAGCGTCGGCGCGCGGCCGTCGCTGGATACCGCAACCTGCAACGAACCACGCCTGACAACCGCCGGTATCAGAAAATCCGACGCCGCCGCGTCATCAGCCCGTTGCACCGGCACTCCGGCCTTTCCGGCCGCAGCAGCCACCATGGTATTGGCCTCGGCGTCGTCGGTGGCGGCGAATACCAGCGCGCAACCCGCCACATCCGCGTCGTGAACCTCACGGTGGTGCCAGACGAGGCGCTCTTGTGCCGCCAACCGCTCGACAGCATCACTGGCTCGTGGCGCGATCACGATCACATCGGCACCGGCGACAAGCAGACGCTCGATACGTCGTGCGGCCACACCGCCCGCGCCGGCCACCAGTACGCGGCGGCCTGCGAGGCGCAAATATAACGGCAGGCTCAGCGGTTCATCCAAGACAGTATCAACCCTGTAATCATCCAGCCCCGACCAACGAGCGCACGCTGTCGAAAAGCATGCCCGCGCCGATCACAAGCAACAACACCGACAATATCGGCCGCAACCAGACATCCGGCAGGCGTATACCCAACCGCGTCCCCAGGTAGATCCCGGGCACCGAACCCAGCAGAAGAAATCCGAGCACGGGCAGGTTGGTGGTGCCGAGACTCAGATGCCCGATACCAGCGACCAGCGTCAATGGTACGGCATGGGCGATATCCGTACCCACGATACGGATGGCCGAGAGTCGCGGATACAACAGCAACAACATGGTAGTCCCGAGAACCCCGGCACCCACGGACGACAGCGTCACCAGCACACCCAGCACAATGCCGCCAACAACGGTGATCACCGACCGCCACCGCCAGAGCCCCTCCGGCAGACCGGAATCGTGAAGGTTATCCGTCGTCATGTGGGCGCTCAAGCGTTTACGCAGCAGCGTGAGGATCGCCGTTGCGATAATCGCGACGCAGAGCGTCACTGTCATCAGATGCTCGACCCAGGGATGCAGGCCCACGAAATGCAGCCACGCGATGGTCAGCAAGGCAGACGGCAGACTGCCGCTCGCCATGAGTATGACCGCCCGCCAGTGCACGGTCTGCTGGCGGCCATGCAGCCAGGTACCGAAGCCCTTGGTGCCGGCCGCATACAACAGATCGGTACCGATCGCGGCGGACGGGGCAAAACCGAACACCAGAATCAGCAGCGGCGTCATCAGCGAACCACCGCCGACACCGGTCAAACCGACCGCCAGACCCACGACGAGTCCGGCCATGCTGAACACGAGCATCAAGATACCGTTAGGCTGAATATTGCGCGCAGCCTAGCAGCCGTTTTTCAAACCGGATAGAAATATCTATTTATAGTTTAATAATATGAGAGCATATAAGACGAGTTAGCACATCGAGTTTCCGCGATGAAATTACGCCAGCTGGTCTATATCGACGAAGTGGCCAAGCGCCGCCTTAACATAACCGCTGCCGCCGAAGCCTTGCATACGTCACAGCCGGGCGTGAGCAAGCAGATCCGGCTGCTCGAGGAAGAACTCGGCGTACTCATTTTCGAGCGCAACGGCAAGCATCTCGATCGCATCACGCCAGCCGGTGATCGTATTCTTGAGACCACCCGGCGGATTCTGTCGGAAATCGAAAACATCACCCGGACCGCAAGCGAATTCGCCGACGCTGAACGCGGCGCGCTGAGCGTGGCCACCACCCATACCCAGGCGCGCTACGCCCTGCCCGACGTCATCGGGGAATTCCGCCGCGACTATCCGCAGGTGTCGCTGCATCTCAATCAGGGTGCGCCGCCCCAGATCGCCGGCTGGGCCGCGGCCGGGGACGCCGACTTTGCCATTGCCACCGAAGCGCTCGAACATTTCGACGAGCTGATCATGCTGCCCTGCTACCACTGGAATCGATGTGTTCTGGTGCCCCGCGACCATCCGTTGGCGGCAACTACCGGGCCGTTATCGCTGCACGCCCTGGCCGAGCAGCCGATCGTGACCTATACCTTCGGATTCACCGGCCGCTCGCACCTGGACGCGGCGTTCAATGCCGAAAATAGGACGCCCAACGTTGTACTCACCGCCGTGGATGCGGACGTCATCAAGACCTATGTGCGCCTCGGACTCGGCGTGGGCGTGGTCGCCAACATGGCGTACGACGAAGTCCAGGACGACGATCTGGTGCGCCTGGATGCCAGCCATCTGTTCGAGGCCAGCACCACCCATATCGGCTTTCGCCACAATCTTTTCCTGCGTGGCTACATGCGCCGTTTCATCGAGATGTTCGCGCCGCACCTGACCAGCGCACGGCTGGACCAAGCCAGCGCCTCCTACCCGGGGCCACGCTATGAAGCGCTGGTCCGCGAGCTGTGGGCGGAATTGCCGGAGCGTTAGCCGCCCACTAGCCGCCCACGCTAGCCGCCCGCCGGCAAACGTGTCGTGCCGTCCATGAACGGCTGCAATGCAGACGGGATCGTAACGCTGCCGTCCGCCTGCTGGTGGTTTTCCAGCACCGCGACAAGCGCGCGACCGACCGCCAGCCCCGAGCCGTTGAGGGTATGCAACAATCGCGGCTTTCCGGTCTCGGCATCCCGGAAGCGAGCACCCATGCGTCGGGCCTGGAAATCCTCGAAATTGCTGCACGAGGATATTTCGCGATAACGTTCCTGGCTCGGGAGCCAGACTTCCAGATCGTGGGTTCTGGCGGCGGCGAAACCGATATCCCCGGCGCACAGACTCATCACCCGGTACGGCAATTCCAGCGCCTGCAGGATCGATTCCGCGCTCGCAGTGATCGCCTCGAGCGCGGCATCGGACTCGTCCGGATGAACCATATTCACCAGCTCGACCTTTTCGAACTGGTGCTGTCGGATCATGCCACGCACATCCCGGCCCGCTGCACCTGCCTCGGCACGGAAGCAGGGTGTATGGGTGACGAATTTCAACGGCAACGCCTCAGCCGCCACGATTTCATCGGCCACCAGATTGGTGACCGGTACTTCCGCGGTCGGGATCAGGTAGTAATCGTCCGGCTCGGCGAGCCGGAACAGATCCTCGCCGAACTTGGGCAGCTGACCGGTCCCGTACAGCGAACGCGCATTCACGATATAGGGCACGTTGAGCTCGGTATAGCCATTGCCGGTATGCCGATCCAGCATGAAAGCGATCAACGCCCGGTGCAGCCGCGCGACGCCACCCTGCATCACGGTAAAACGGGCCCCGGTTATTTTCGCTGCGACGGCCGCGTCCATTCCCGCCAGACCTTCACCGATTGCGACATGGTCGCGCACGTCGAAATCGAATGATCCGGGCTCACCGACACGCCGGAGCTCTACGTTGTCATCTTCACTGTCGCCATCCGGTACCGAGGATTGCGCCAGATTCGGCAGGCCTTCGCGGATCTCGTTCTGTTGCTGCTGTACGGCTTCGAGCTCGTGTCGGGCTCCGTCGAGCTCATCGCCCAAGCCGGCCACCGCCTGTTTGAGCGGCTCGATATCCTCGCCCGCAGCCTTGGCTTTCCCGATTTCCTTCGAGCGCCGGTTGCGCTCGGCCTGCAGCGCTTCGGTGCGTTCCTGCAGCGTTTTGCGGCGCGCATCGAGTTCGGTGTAATGGTCGGCATCGAAGTCGAATCCACGCCGGGCCAGTGCCGTTGCCACGGCATGCGGATCGTTGCGTAGCAGACGGGGATCAAGCATGGGATCGTGTTAAGAGAATTTGCGCGGCATTATAGGGTCAGTGCGGGGCCGCTGCAGCCCGGCACGGGATTTGTGCCCACGCATGTCATGTCGATGGCGATGCGCCACCGGGGAGAGTCGACATCGTAAGCGCCTGGTTTCTGGTTACCGTCTCGCTGATCTATATCAGCCTGCTGTTCGTAATCGCCTACCTCGGCGATCGTCGCGGGCGCCTGAGCAAACGCCCCGGTCCGCGGCCGGTCGTCTACGCGCTGTCGCTGGCCGTGTACTGCACGTCGTGGACGTTTTTCGGCAATGTCGGCAGTGCCGCGACCCAGGGCTGGACCTATCTGCCGATCTATCTCGGGCCGATCGTGGCGCTGCTGGTATTCGCGCCGGTGCTGCGCAAGATGCTGGTGATAGCCAAGCAGCAGAACACCACCTCGATCGCGGATTTCATCGCCGCGCGCTACGGCAAGTCACAGGGGCTGGCGGCACTGGTCTCAACCATCGCCCTGCTTGTCGTGCTGCCCTATATCGCGCTGCAGCTCAAGGCACTGACGATGTCCTTCAGCACCCTGCGCGATGGCGCCCACGCGACCACGCTCCAGGCCGCGCCCGACGCCCCCTGGGCCGACACGGGGCTGTACGTCGCCGCCCTGATGGCGTTGTTCACGATCCTGTTCGGCACACGTCACGTCAATCCGCGCGAATCGCATCAAGGCATCATTCTGGCGATCGCGTTCGAGTCGGTGGTCAAACTGGCCGCTTTTCTGATCGTGGGCCTGTTCGTTGTCTACGGCATGTTCAACGGCCTGGGCGATCTGATGACTCAGGCCAATGCACTGCCGAGCTTCCGCGAGGTTTTCGACCGGCCGCTGATCGATGCACGGTTCGTCACGACCTCGATCCTGGCGGTGACGGCCATATTCTGTCTGCCCCGCCAGTTCCATGTGGCCGTGGTGGAAAATACCGATGCCCGGGATCTGAATACCGCCCGCTGGTTGTTTCCATTGTATCTGGTCCTGATGTCGCTATTCGTGTTGCCGCTGGCGGCGGCCGGCCTGACGATCTTCAACCCCGGGGAAATCAATCCCGACCGGTTCGTCCTTGCCCTGCCGATGGAAGCCAACGCGCACTGGGTCGCGCTGGCAGGCTATATCGGCGGCGTATCGGCCGGCACCAGCATGGTGATCATGGCCACCGTGACGCTGGCCACCATGCTCTGCAACGAGATCGTGGTCCCGCTGGCGCTACGCCTGCCGGGCGTGGGCTTTGCCGACCGCGACGATCTGAGCCGCGCACTGATCCGAATCCGCCGTGTATTGATCGGCGGCATTCTGCTGCTGGCCTGGGGCTGCTATCGGCTGTTCGGCAGTGCCGACGCACTGGCTTCGATCGGTTTGTTGTCGTTTGCGGGCGTTGCCCTGTTTCTGCCGCCGTTGATCGGCGGCCTCTATATACGCGGCATCGGTCGACGCGGCGTCGTGGCCGGACTCGCAGCCGGACTTGTGGTGTGGACCTACACCCTCGTGCTCCCCAATCTTGCCACCGTGGGCTGGCTGCCCAGCGACTGGATCGCGACCGGACCATTCCATATCGGCTGGCTCAAACCTTATGCACTGTTCGGATTCGGCTTCGGGGATAACCTGACCCACGGCGTATTCTGGATACTGACGGCCAATATCGCGGTCATGGCCACGGTATCCGTGAACACAGCGGCCAGCCTGATCGAGCGAACCCAGGCGGCGGCTTTTGTGGATCTGGGCATCCGGCGTCCGCCACGACAAACCCTGGGTACCGGCACGGCCACAATCCGGGTCGCCGAGCTGGAAGTGCTGCTTCAGCGTTTTCTCGGCCCCCAGGCCGCGCGCGCCGCGCTCGACGAATACGCCCGCACCCATGACGGCGCCCTGCTGGGCAACCGTAATGTCGATGCCTCGCTGCTGCAGTTTGCCGAAAGACGTCTGGCCGGCGTGGTCGGCAGTGCCTCCGCTCGGCTGATACTCGCTTCCGGTCTGCGGCACCGCGATATCGGCGCCGACGAGATGGTACGCATGCTCGACCGCACCGCGGACGCGGTCCAGTTCAACCGCAGCGTGCTGCAGGCCGCACTGGAAAACATCGAACAGGGCGTATCCGTAATCGACCAGGATCTGCGGCTTGTCGCCTGGAACCAACGATACCTTGAGCTGTTCGAGTACCCGGCAGGACTGGTGCGTACTGGCCGCCATGTGGGCGATCTCATCCGGTACAACGCCATGCGTGGCGAGTGCGGACCGGGACACGTGCAGGAACACGTCGAAAAACGACTCGCTTATATGCGTGAAGGCCGGCCGCACCGATTCGAGCGCCACCGGCGTAACGACACCGTTCTGCAGATGACCGGCAACCCGATGCCCGGCGGCGGTTTCGTGACGACATTCAACGACATTACCGCTTTCAAGCATACGGAAGCGGCGCTGACCCGCGCCAACGAAGAGCTGGAGGCCCGGGTGGCCGAACGCACCGCCGCGCTCAGCCGCGCCAACCAGGATCTGCGACAGGAAAACGACCAGCGCGCCGCGGCCGAGCGGATCGCCCTGGAAGCTCGCCGGGAGGCCGAACGCGCCAACCTGAGCAAGACCCGTTTTCTGGCGGCCGCCAGCCACGACCTGCTGCAACCACTCAACGCAGCGCGGCTGTTCGCGGCATCCGCCCAGAGTGGCCCGGACGGTGGCGCCAACGACCAGGAGCAGGCACTCAAGCATATCCAGGCATCACTGGAATCCGCTCAGGATCTGCTCGATCCGCTCCTCGATATTTCCCGCATGGACGCCGGCACCTGGGAAGTCCGGGAAACGACGTTCGCGCTATCCGAGGTACTGGAACCGCTAGCCTTCGAGTTCGACGCCCTTGCCCGCGATGCCGGCCTGTCCATGCACTTTGTAGACAGCAGTTGCTGGGTCCGCAGCGACCCCGCCCTGCTGCGGCGTATTCTGCAGAATTTCCTCGCCAACGCCGTTCGCTACACACAGCGTGGACGGATTTTGCTGGGCGTGCGCCGCGAACGGGATACCGTTCGCATCCAGGTACACGATACGGGCCCCGGCATCCCGGACGATCAGCGGGCGTCCATTTTCGACGAGTTCCAGCGCGGCGCCTCCAGCCACGGCTCCCGCGAACGCGGCCTGGGTCTGGGACTGGCTCTGGCCGACCGCATGGGGCGCCTGCTGGGCCACGAGATCGCGGTCCACTCGAAAGCCGGTGCCGGCACCGAGTTTTCGTTGCGCGTGGCGCGTGTCCTACCCGAGGCTGGCAGGGCTCCCGGCGCATCCCGCAACGACGAACCGCCAGCCCGCGACGATGATGACGCCCTGTTCGGCCGTGACATGCAGCAGGCGCTGTGTGTCGACGACGACCCCGCATCGTTGCAAGCCCTGGCCGCTCTGCTGGAACGCTGGCAGATCGACAGCATCAGCGCCCCACCGGCGGATGTTGCCGCCATCGTCGCCGACGGCGCGGTCGATATTGCGATTATCGATTACGACCTCGGCCCCGACGAACAGACCGGTCTCGAACTGATACGACAATTACGGAATACATCCGGCTTGCCCTGCCTGCTGGTCACCGCCAATCGCGACCGCGAGATCGCCGCGATCGCAAAGAACCTCGGCGCGCCCGTCGTTTACAAGCCGATCGCGCCGGCAAAACTACGTGCGGCGGTACACCAGCTCGGGCAAACCGCGTCCGGTTATTCCGGCGCATCCGGTTTCTCGCGCGCATAACGCGCCCAGTCGATTTCCAGACTGCGCGCGGCGATCACCGCCTGGGTGCGCGTATGCACGTTCAGCTTGCGCAGGATGGCAGTGATGTGGGCTTTCACCGTGGCCACGGAAATACCCAGGTCGATCGCGATCTGCTTGTTCAGCAAACCGTCCGTGAGCATCACCAGGACACGCTGTTGCTGTGGCGTCAGCAGCGCGAGCTTGTCGGCAAAGTCACTACCGGGCGCCTGATCCACCCCCTCCGGCGCCCAGGTGCCCCCTTCGAGCACTTCCATCATCGCAGCCGCCATAGTCTCCGGCGGTGCCGACTTCGGAATGAATCCCGCTGCTCCGTGGTCGAGAGCGGCGCGCGCAACGTCGGCATCCTCGTAAGCCGACACCACGATGACCGGCAGCGCCGGCAATACGCTGCGTGCCTGTACCAGCGCCGAATAACCGCGCGCACCGGGCATGTTCAAATCCAGCAATAACAGGTCGGCGTCGTCATGTGTCCCGAGTGTGGCTTCCAGTTCTTCGACCGACCCCACCATCACCAGCTCCGGATGGTCGAAGTTCTGCTCGACGGCCTGGCTCAGGGCCGTCCGGAACAGCGGATGATCATCGGCGATCAGGATCTTCATGGGGTGTCCTCGTGCTCGAAGCATGCAGTGGTGTGATCTGTCGTGTACCACAGGGCGGCGAGTGTTGGCCAATTCGGGGAACAATTGTCCCTTAGACCTATTGCTTATTGCCGTAACTAACACCCCTGCACAAAGTAAGAGCAATCCGGGATGGCGCCGCACGCGGATGCAAAGGGCGCGGTTGCTGCCGCACACGCCATATCGCGGGGCGATATCACGGCATCAGGATGGCTGCAGCGTAGCGGTCGCCGACAGCACGATCACAATCGGCCACACGCTGTATCTGAAAGAGCTACAACCAGGGAGATATCATGAGAAATAGAACCAACGGGGCGCCCAGGCTACTGCTTGGGGCGGCTGCCATGCTGGCGTGCACCAGCCTGGCGCATGCTGCGACCAACGACGAGCTCGAGCAACGTGTCGAGCGACTGGAACAAATGCTGCGCGAAACACAAAGCCAGCTCCAGGAAAACCGTGCCGCCCAGGAACGCATCGAACGCGCGGATGCGGCCAAGCAATCGCCGACACGTCAAACCAAGGCAGAGAGCAAACCCAAACAACCGGCCGAAGGCTTCCGTATCGACGATCACACGACCGTCAAGATCGGCGGCTATATCAAGGCCGACGCGATTGTCTCCGACTACAGCGAAGGCGTACCCGGCGACGATGGCCGCGAGTTCTATTTCCCGAATCGTGTACCTGTTGGCGATGATGGCGGTGGCGGAACCGCGACCGATTTCACGGCCAACCAGACTCGAATCAACCTGACCACGATCAGCAAACTGGGCGGCCACAAGATCAAGGGCTTCGTGGAAACGGACTTCTACGGCGGCGGCGGCAACGAAGTGGTCACCAACTCGGTTAACCCGCGCCTGCGCCATGCGTTCGTGGAACTGGACGATACCTGGCTGTTCGGCCAGACATGGACCAACTTCATGGATCTCAAGGCCTATCCGGAGACACTGGATTTCGTCGGTCCGTCCGAATCCATCGTGTTCGGCCGCCAGGCCCAGGCCCGCTACACGAACGGTAATTTGTCGATCGCGGTGGAGAACCCCGAGACCACATTCGACGCCCAGCCCAACGCACCGGAAGAGGATCTGCCGGAACTCACCGCCAATTACAGCCTGCCGACCGACTTCGGCCACCTTGGCTTCGGCGGCGTACTCCGCGAGGTCAGCTCGGATGGCCTTTTGGATGACGACACGCCCGGTTTCGATGACGACGATAGCGAAGTCGGGTACGGCCTGCGCTTTTCCGGCCGATTTGCCCTCGGCGACAGTGGCGACGATATCCGCTTTTCGACCGTGTATGGCGATGGCCTCGGCCGTTACGTCGGCATCGGCACGGCGCCGGCCGGCTATGTGCAGACTGACGGCAGCGTGGAAACCGTTTCCTATTTCGCGGGTTATATCGGGCTCAAGCACTACTGGTCCGACGAGTGGCGTTCCAACCTTGTGCTCGGCACCATGCAGATCGACAACGACGGCGCCGGCAACCGGCCGATCCTTCCCGGTAGCGGTGGCGTTACGGCGTTTGGCGGCCTGAACAAGGAAGCCAACAGTGTCCACGCCAATCTGCTCTGGAGCCCGGTCAAACCGCTGACACTCGGCGGCGAGTACCTGTACGCCGACCGCGAGCTGGAAAACGGAAACGACGGCGACCTGAACCGCCTGCAGTTTTCCACCAAGTACGCCTTCTGAGGAACCCGCAAGCACGAGGCATAACCGGAAGACGTGCGATCTTGACGGCCCACCCCGCGTGGGCCGTTTTTTTTCAGTGGCCGAGGCGAGGGGCTGACGGCATCAGCTAAACACCCTTGCCTGCGGCTTTATCGATTGCGACCGGCGGCTTGTCTGCACCAGACTCGCCTGGACCCACCGCAGGAAACAGCGCCATGCCGACCGAAAAACTGGTATTCGACGTCAACGAAACACTACTCGACCTGTCGCCGCTGGACGCGGTATTTGCGCAGCTTTTCGGTGATGCCGGCCTGCGCCGGACGTGGTTTGCGAGCCTGCTGCACTGGTCGACCGTCACGACACTCACGAGGCAATACCAGGACTTCACGACGCTCGCGGGCGACTGCCTTGACGCGCTGGCACGTCAACGCGGGATCGACCTGGATGACAACGGGCGGCAGGAGGTTTTCGCCAGCATCGCCACGCTGCCGCCCCACGCCGATGTGCCCGGAGCACTGGCCCGGCTGTCCGAGCACGGGTTTACGCTGATAGCGCTCACGAATTCCGCCCAAAACACCGTCGACCGGCAATTCGAGCATGCCGGATTGACCGGTTATTTCGATCATGTGCTGTCCGTGGATGCAGCTCGCTGCTACAAGCCCCATCCGAGTGCCTATGCCGTGGCGGCGGGAGCGCTCGGCTGCCCGAACGCAGAGCTACGCCTGATCGCGGCACACGACTGGGACGTGACCGGCGCCATACGCGCCGGGCTCAAGGGGGCGTTCGTGGCCCGCAATGGCAGCGTGTTCAACCGGGCCGGCGAGCAGCCGGAAATCGTCGGCGACGATCTGGCCGATGTGGCCAAACAGCTGCTTTCCCATAGGTCGGATTAGCGCGCAGCGCGTAATCCAACTTCCGACCCACTGATTCCGTGGTCACCCCCGTCGGATTACGGTGCAAGCACCTAATCCGACCTACGTGACCTAACCCTGCGTGTTACCGACATCCGGGGCGTCTGACGCGTCGGGATGGCTGCGAGTATCGCGCGCCGGCGCCTTGGCGTCATTCGCCCGCAGTCGTTCGAGTTTTTCACCGATCTTGATTTCCAGCCCGCGCGGTACCGGCTCGTAGTAGCGCGTCCCGACGAGGGCTTCCGGCAGATAGGTCTCACCGGCGGCATAGCCCTCGCCTTCGTTATGGGCATAACGATAGCCTTCCGCGTAGCCCAGCTCTTTCATCAATTGCGTCGGCGCATTGCGGATATGCATGGGCACTTCCAGCGACCCCTGCTCGCGCGCATCCCGCCAGGCGGCGTTGAACCCCGCATATACCGCGTTGGATTTGGGCGCACAGGCCATGTAGACGGCCGCCTGGGCGATGGCCAGTTCGCCTTCGGGTGTGCCCAGACGCTCATAGACATCCCAGCCGTCCAGCGCCAGGCGCATCGCCCGCGGATCGGCGTTGCCGATATCCTCACTGGCCATACGCGTAATCCGGCGCGCCACGTAACGCGGATCACAACCCGCTTCGAGCATGCGCGACAACCAGTAAAGCGTGGCATCCGGGTCCGAGCCACGCACGCTCTTGTGCAGGGCCGACATCTGATCGTAGAAGTAGTCGCCGCCCTTGTCGAAACGCCGCAGGCCTTCGCGCAGGACTTCGTCCAGATCCGCCTGGACGATTTCGGCGTTGGCGTCGTCGCGGCCAGCGGCAATATCCGCGGCCAGCTCGAGCAGGTTCAACGCCCGCCGAGCATCACCGTCGGCACGCGCGGCGAGCTGATCGCGAAGTTCCTCCGGCATGACGGGGTTCAGCGCACCCAGGCCGCGATCGTTATCGGTCAGGGCCCGGTCGATCAGACTGCGGATCGCGGTGACATCCAGTGCCCGCAGCACATAGGTCCGGGTGCGCGAGAGCAACGCGTTGTTGACCTCGAACGATGGGTTTTCCGTAGTGGCGCCGACCAACACCAGCGTGCCATCTTCAACATACGGCAGCAGACCATCCTGCTGGGCCTTGTTGAAACGGTGGACCTCGTCAACGAACAGCAGCGTGCCCTGGCCGTGCTGGGCCTGTACTTCGCGCGCTTCGGCAACCGCCGCGCGAATATCCTTGACCCCCGCCATGACCGCGGAAATCTGCACGAACCGAACATCGACCTCGGCCGCCAGCAACCGAGCCAGCGTGGTCTTGCCGGTTCCGGGCGGGCCCCAGAGAATCATCGAATGGATACGGCCCGCGGCCAGCGCGCGGCTCAGCGGCTTGTCGGCGCCGAGGATATGCGTCTGGCCGACGTACTCATCCAGCCGCACAGGCCGCATACGGTCTGCCAATGGCCGGCCCGCGCGCAGACCGTGACCGGACTCGTTATCCAGAGTGATTTCTTTTTGCTGCGACACGGGCATCAATATAACGCAACCAACCCATCGCACCGAGGCGGGCACAACCAATGCCGGCCAGCACGCCCAATGCATCGGCGGCCAGATCGTACCAATCGCCGTCGCGATAGCCGGACAAAGACTGCACCACCTCTATGACGCCGCCAAACACGATCAACCCGACCAGAACGCGCCCGTAATACGGTGCCAGAATGCCACCAAACCAAGTGCCCAACAGCAGGTAGGCAACGAAGTGTTCGACCTTGTCGGCATTGCTGATGTCCGGCGTCGGCGGATGCGGCACCAGACACATGTAGAACAACACACCGCAGGCGACGAACCCGATCAATAACCACAGGCGCCTCAGCCCATACTGGCGTGCCGTCATTGCAGCCGCCGACGCCCGTTTTCGTTCATCCCGCGCCCATCCACGACTTCCACATCGTCGGGGATATCAAGCTCGAACCGCGACGCGGCCAGGTCGGGATTGACCTGTGTGTCCGTGAACCGGATGCGCGTGGTCTGCCCAAGGCTGTCGTCCAACTCCATCACGGCGGGGATCTGGTCTTTCAGGCCCAGCCGAACTTCCTGAAAATCCGTATCGTCGGCGCGCGGAGTGAGGCGTACCCAGCTCATGCCGTCACGATTGCCGCCATCGGCGACATCGAAGGCATCCTCGAGTGCGGCACCGCCGGTGAGCAACAATGCGGGTGTGGCCCGCAGGGTCGCGTCGATATTACGGATCGTGACCTGCGCGAGATCCAGGTCGTAGAACTTGAAGGTATCGCCGTCGCTGAGAATGATCTGCTCGTAAGGCTTCTTGTATTGCCAGCGGAAACGATCCGGACGCGACAACCAGAACGTGCCGCTCGCCTGCTGGAGCGTATTGCCCTGTTCGTCGGTCTGCACCTGCTCGAACTGGGTAGTCAGGGTATCGACCTTGTCGTAAAAGCTTTCCAGATCGTCGACGCCGCCGGCGTGCGCGACGGACGCCAACAACAGCATGATCAGAGCGGGCAACAGACGAATTACAGGCATGGTCGCTCCTGGCGCGAAATGCAAAATCAATGGTGCGTAGTCAGCCGTTACTCTAGTCAGCCGCCATGAATTGCGCCTGAATCATGCAACGCCAGGACGATATGACGTCAGAAGTAGGTCGGATTAGCGCGAAGCGCGTAATCCGACATCAAACGCGGATAGCCCCGGCCCGTCGGATTACGGCTAACGCCTAATCCGACCTACACACTACGATAGGTCTCTATAAATACGGCCCTGTCACGAGTCGTAACTGAATCGGGCCAGTTTGTATCACGTATCCATCGCGAAGTTCAGTCGTCGGGCGGCGGCGGAGCCAGTACATCCCGGCCGCTGCTGCCTTCCAGCGGGCCGACGATACCGGCGTTTTCCATTTGCTCGACAAGCCGGGCGGCGCGGTTGTAACCCACGCGCAACCGCCGCTGCACATAGGAAATAGACGCTTTCCGGGTCTTGGTGACGATCGCAACCGCCTGATCGTAGAGCGGATCGGCCTCGGCATCCTCTCCCTCGTCGGCCGCGCCCTCGGAATCGCCGCTGCCGCCTTCGAGGATGTCCTCGATATAGTCCGGTTCGCCGACCTGCTTGAGATATTCCACCACTTTGTGAACCTCGTGGTCGTCCACAAATGCGCCATGCACACGGGTGGAAAAACCGGTACCCGGCGGCAGATAGAGCATGTCGCCATGCCCCAGAAGGCTCTCCGCGCCTTGCTGGTCGAGAATCGTGCGCGAATCGATCTTTGAAGCGACCTGAAAACCGATACGCGTCGGAATGTTGGCCTTGATCAGACCGGTGATCACGTCCACGGACGGGCGCTGGGTGGCCAGAATCATGTGCAGACCAGCCGCCCGGGCCTTCTGGGCGATACGTGCAATCAGCTCCTCGACCTTCTTGCCGACCACCATCATCATGTCGGCCAGCTCATCGACGATGATCACGATCGCCGGCATCGGCTCGAGCGTGGGCACCGGCTCCCCGGCCTCGGCTTGCTCGTTGGTCTGGGCGTTCTTGAGCAATGGGTCCTCGATCGGCGTGCCCGCGTCGATGGCCTTGCGCACCTTGGTGTTGTAGCCGGCCGCGTTGCGCACGCCCAGCGCCGCCATCAGTTTATAGCGCCGTTCCATCTCGCCCACGCACCAGCGCAGCGCGTTGGCGGCGTCCTTCATGTCGGTGACCACCGGCGCCAGCAGATGCGGGATGCCCTCGTATACGGACAATTCCAGCATCTTCGGGTCGATCATGATCAACCGCACCTGTTCGGCGGATGCCTTGTGCAGAATCGACAGAATCATGGCGTTGACCGCCACCGACTTGCCCGAGCCGGTGGTGCCGGCGACCAGCAGGTGCGGCATCTTGCCCAGATCGGCCGTTACCGGATGGCCGCCGATATCCTTGCCAAGCGCCATCGTGAGCGGCGAATCCAGCCCGGTATAGCGCGGCGACTCCAGAATCTCGCGCAACGCGATCATCTCGCGATCGGCATTGGGAATTTCCAGCCCCACCACCGACTTGCCGGGGATTACCTCGACAACACGCACGCTGGTGGTGGACATGGCGCGCGCCAGATCCTTCGACAGGTTGGAAATCTGGTTGACCTTCACGCCCGGCGCCGGATCGACCTCGAAGCGCGTGATCACCGGGCCGGGGGCCACGGCGACTACCTTGGCCTGGACATTGAAATCCGCCAGGTGCTGCTCGAGCTGCTCCGACATGCGCTGCAGCACGGCTTCGTCCTGGTCGTGGCTGGCCTGACGCGCCGGGTCCAGCAGAGCGGTCGGCGGGATCGGGCTGTCCGTTTCCGGATTATAAGTCGGCACATCGACCTGCTCTTCCATCGGCAAATCGAGCTGCGTGGCCTTGCGGTTCTTCTTGGGTTTCTTGACCCGGATCGGCCCGTTCTCGGGCGCGCTGGCCGCGGTCTGGGCGCTGTTATCGCCGCCGTTGCCCAGGGTGGGCGCCACTCGTTTGGTCTTCTCCGGTTTCGGCTTCGGCTTGGCGGGCGCCGCTGCCCGGCGTTCCGCTCGCGTGGCCTGCCAGGCCTTGATGCGGTCCAGCATAGCGCGCGCGCCATCCCGCGCACCGGAAAGCACGAAACTACCGATGCGCTCGGCCACCACCAGCCAGGAAAAACCCAGCCCGACCGACAACGTGATCACGAACACGGTGATCAGCAGCCAGGCGGCACCGACGATATTGATGATGTCCGCCAGCACACTGGCGCTGGCCGCGCCCAGAATCCCGCCGCTGCCCTGCGGCAGCGCACCGCCGTTGTCACCCAGCGCAAGCCATGCCAGACCGCAGGCCGACAACAGGCACAAAAAAAGCGACGCCGCGCGCACACCCTTGGACAGCGGATCGCCGGCCGGCCGGTCGATGTTGGCGAACACCAGCCAACCGCCGTACAGCACCAGCCACGGAAAGATGAAACCCAGATAACCAAACAGGCTGAGCAGTACGTCCGCGAACCACGCGCCCGGCGCCCCGAACAGGTTGGCTACCGGCGGGCCGTTGCCCAGGCGCGACCAGCCCGGATCCTGCGGGTCATACGAGACCAGCGCCGCCAGCAGAAACAGCGTTACCGCTGCCGCGGCAAACAGTACCGACTCGCGCATCAAGCGCCCGAGGCGCTGACGATACCGGCTCGGCGGATGATCGCTGCTGGCGGTTTTGCCGGTATTAGCGGCTTTCTTGCGGGTCCGCGGGGCAGCCGCACTCTTTCCGCCCTTGCTCTGTTTGGCGTTAGCGCGTGCCATCAGCCGCTACAGCCGGGCGCCGTCCAACGCACATTCGCACGCTGCCATTCTCGGATCGTCTTCATCCGCCGGATTGTAACCGAGACGGCCGGCCCGGATGCAGTCCGGCATAACCGGCGCTTGAATAATCGCGTGTTATGCACATATTGAAAGAGTCTTTTACGGATAATCGTGAGGTAAGCGATGTCGACTCGTCATTTCCTGCTGACCCAGGACGGTGCAATCGAGGAATTCACCGAAGACGAAGCCTCGGCCGTGGCCGAGGGCAAACACGAGTTGCCGCGCTTCGCCGACGAACGCCTGCGCTACGTACAGGTGGACTTCGACGAGCAAGGCAACGAAGACGGCGAGCTGCGTGTACGCACGCTGGGCGCGATCGTGCGCTTCGACGGCGACGGCCGCCTGTGCGAAGCCGACCGCGCCACCCAGGATGCCGACACCCTCACCGAGTTCGAACACGACGCGTGCGTGCAATTCGCACTGCGCGACACCGTCGTGCCGAGTTATGCGCTCAATTAGCCCATGTCATCCCCAACGCGAGGTACGCGCTGCTTTCGGCTGACGTAGGCCGCACCGCGCTTTGATAACTGTTATTAACGTTGCTATCTTGGATTCAAACGGATCGAGAGTTCAACGATGATCAGCGCAGATATTGGGCAACAGCTCGAACGCTTTATCACCACATTGGTCGAGTCCGGACGATATAACTCGAAAAGCGAGGTGCTACGCGAAGGCGTTCGGCTTATTCAGGATCGGGAGACTCAATTGGCAGCACTTGATGCCTCGATCTCCCGAGGCGTTGCCGATTCAGATGCTGGCCGCTCGAAGCCGGCCGATGAAGTCTTCGACCGGCTGGAAGCCAAATATCGTGCAATGGCCGAAAGGTCGGCTTGATCGTTCGGCTATCAGCCGAGGCCGAGGACGACCTCGAGGCGATTGGCGACTACATCGCAAGGGATAACCCCAAACGGGCCGCTGGTTTTGTGCGAGAGTTACGCACGAAATGCTTGGACCTTGCCGAGTTGCCGCTAAGCTTTCCGCTTGTGCCGCGCTACGAACAACACGGCATCCGGCGAAGAATCCACGGCGACTACCTGATTTTTTACCGAACCGACGCCGAGAGTATCGTCGTTGTGCACGTCCTCCATGGCGCAATGGATTACACCTCAATACTATTCCCCGCCTGAAACGGCTCCAGTGATACCTGTTAGCTGGTATTCCGGACGATCATGTCACTCGGGATATCAACATGTGGCACGGGCCGCCGAGTATCGGGATTTCCACCCGGTTGCATTTACCAACCTGCTGCGTTCAGATGCCGCCATGATCCATGCCCGTCAAGTCGACAGCATTCTCGATGTCTGCGCCAGCGCCTGGGATGCGCTCATCGACACCTCGCAACCGTTCATCCGGCATGGCTTTCTGGCCGCGCTGGAGGCCAGCGGCAGCGTGGGCGCGCATAACGGCTGGCAGCCCGCCCACTTGCTGCTCGAGGACGACGACGGCCACCTGATCGGCGCTGCCCCGCTCTACGACAAAGAGCATTCCTACGGCGAATTCGTCTTCGATTTCGCCTGGGCCAACGCCTACAACCAACTTGGGCTGGATTACTACCCGAAACTGCTCTGCGCCGTGCCATTCTCGCCCGTGGTCGGCCCGCGCCTGCTCGCGCGCGACGACGCCACACGCAATCAACTGGCGCAGAGGCTGGCCGCCCTGCCCGCGCAGCAGGATCGTTCTTCCTTGCACGTGCTGTTCGGCAACGGCGATACCACCAACGCCATGCACGACGCCGGCGCGCTGTTCCGGCAGGAATGCCAGTACCGCTGGTATAACCGTGGCTACGCCGACTTCGAGGCATTTCTCGCGCGCCTGTCTTCCAAACGGCGCAAGGCAATCCGCCGCGAACGCAAGCGCATGCACGATGCCGGCGTCGAGGTGACGGTTCGCACGCCGGATCAGATCGACGCCGAACTCTGGCGCACGCTCTACATGTTCTACACCCGCACCTACGCTATACGCGGGCAAGCGCCCTATCTCACCCCGGCGTTCTTCGACGAGCTGTTCGCGCGGATGGCAACCCAGGTGCGGTTTTTCATCGCCTGGCATCGCGGCGAGCCTGTCGGCATGGCTTTCATGATGGTCGATAACGACACGCTTTACGGGCGTCACTGGGGCTGCGCGACCGATTACCACAGCCTGCATTTCGAGACCTGCTACTACGCCGGCATCGACTACTGCATCGAACACGGCCTGCATTGCTTCGACGCCGGCGCCCAGGGCGAACACAAGATCCGCCGTGGCTTCGAGCCGGTGGCACTCCAGTCCGCCCATGTCATCGCCGACGATCGCTTGTCCGCCGCAGTAGCGGACTTCGTACGTCGCGAAGGCGCCTTGATGGACGATTATCAGGACCACCAGCTCTCGCGCAGCAACTTCGACCCCGGCAACCCGACGCACCCATGACTTCGCTGCGTGTCTACTGGCTCGACCCGAACACGCCCGACGGCGGCTTTCCCGATCCCGAGCTCGCACTCACCGAACCCAACGGCTTGCTGGCCATGGGCGGCGATCTGTCGCCAACGCGTCTGCGGCGCGCCTACGCCCGGGGCATATTCCCGTGGTACAACCCGGAAGAATCGATTCTGTGGTGGTGCCCCGATCCGCGCACGGTATTCCCCACCGACGGCGTCCATGTCTCACGCCGCTTCAAGCGCACACTGGCGCGCGGCGATTATGCCGTCACGCTCGACGCCGACTTCAACAGCGTTCTCGGCGCCTGTGCCGGCGTGCGCGATGGCAACCCCGGCACCTGGCTGGGCCCGGAAATGCGCGCCGCCTACGCCAAACTGCACGGCCTGGGCGATGCCCATTCGGTCGAGGTCTGGCGACGCGGCGTACTGATCGGCGGGCTGTATGGCATTGCCGTCGGGCGCATGTTCTTCGGCGAATCCATGTTCAGCCACGGGCGCG
>Ga0206123_10000469_pt1 | contig 39909 bp, 37 predicted proteins | sample Helgoland_Spring_2_FD_160086 | JGI IMG/M metagenome (GOLD analysis project Ga0206123, IMG submission 160086) | Pelagic subsurface seawater microbial communities from Kabeltonne, Helgoland, North Sea - Helgoland_Spring_Bloom_20160316_1 | ecosystem: Environmental > Aquatic > Marine > Epipelagic ...
GATCTTTTAGAATCGATACTCTTCTGGCTGCTTTATAATCTTCTATGACCATCTCAGCACACATTTCTTGTGCAGTAATTTCTGGAACCCAACCTAACTTATTTTTTGCTTTTGACGGATCGCCCAATAATGTTTCAACTTCAGCGGGTCTAAAATATCTTGGATCAATTTTCATTATTACATCTCCAACTTTTAATGCTGGAGCAAGATCACCATCAATATTTTCTATTGTTGCGATTTCATCAATTCCATTGCCTGAAAAAGAAATTTCTAAACCAAGTTCTCGCGCACTCCATTTAATGAACTCACGAACAGAGTATTGCTTACCAGTTGCAATAACAAAATCATCTGGCGTATCTTCTTGAAGCATCATCCACTGCATTCTAACATAATCTTTTGCATGCCCCCAGTCTCGCAAAGCATCTATATTACCCATATATAAACAGCTCTCAATTCCAAGCGCTATATTAGACAAACCACGTGTAATTTTACGTGTCACAAAAGTCTCTCCACGACGCGGTGATTCATGATTGAAAAGAATTCCATTACACGCATACATTCCATAGCTCTCTCGATAATTAACTGCAATCCAGTAAGCATACATTTTAGCAACTGCATAAGGTGAACGTGGATAAAATGGAGTCGTTTCACGTTGAGGCGTTTCTTGCACCAAGCCATATAATTCAGATGTTGATGCTTGATAAAATCGTGTTTTATTTTCAAGTTTTAAAAAACGGATTGCTTCAAGCATGCGAAGCGTCCCGATAGCATCTACATCCGCAGTATATTCAGGGGAATCGAAGGATACTGCGACGTGGGATTGTGCACCTAAGTTATAAACTTCGTCAGGCTCTATATCTTTTATGATCCGCGTTAAATTCGAAGAATCTGTTAAATCTCCATAATGTAACTTTAAGTTTACATTCTCAATATGCGGGTCTTGGTATAAATGATCTAATCTTTGTGTATTGAATGATGAAGATCGACGCTTTATTCCATGAACTTCGTAACCTTTATTTAGTAAAAATTCAGTTAAATATGAACCATCTTGGCCAGTAATACCCGTTATGAGTGCGCGTTTCATATTGTTTCCTTGTTCAAATTCTTTATTTAGAATGTTATTGTGATACTTATATCATTCAACAGGAATTAAAAATAGAAAACCATAACAAATATATTTTCTAGTTGTATCAAATATCTTGAAATATACATTTGCAAAGGTGCCGCATTTCCACTTTTGTAATTAATTCGTATAAAGATCTTAAATAAGGTAAATACAATGGCATCTCAAAATAAAAAAACTCATTTTGGCTTCAAAGAAATTGAAGAAAATGAAAAAGCACAAATGGTGCGTGGAGTTTTTTCATCAGTCGCTGCAAAATATGATGTTATGAATGATGTAATGTCTTTTGGAATTCACCGTATTTGGAAAAATAGTATGATGGACTGGCTATCCCCTCAGCCAAATCAGAAACTACTTGATGTTGCGGGAGGTACAGGTGACATTTCATTCCGCTTTTTAAAAAGGGCACCTACTGCACATGCTACAGTCTTTGATATGACACAAAGCATGCTGGATGAAGGACAATTACGAGCTGACGCAGGAAAAATGGAAAACTGCTTAGATTGGGTTTGTGGTGATGCCATGTGCCTTCCATTTAAAGACAATTCATTCGATGTTTATACAATATCATTTGGCATCAGAAATGTAACACATCCTGAAAAAGCTTTAAGTGAGGCTTATAGAGTTCTACGGCCAGGTGGTCGTTTGATGGTATTAGAGTTTAGCCAAATTCCCAACCCATCAATGCAATGGGCATACGACAGATACTCTTTTAATATTATTCCTCCGATGGGGAAGATTATTGCCAATGATTCTGAAAGTTATCAATATCTTGTTGAAAGTATAAGAAAATTTCCAAATCAAGAAAAATTTTTAGATATGGTAAGTAATGCAGGGTTTTGTAACGCAAAATATCGTAATTTAACAATGGGTGTAGCGTGTTTACACTCTGGGTGGAAAATTTAAAATGCGTGGACCTCACAACATATGGCGACTTATTCGCACTGGTGCTACATTTGAACGTACTGGGGCGATGCAAATTATTTTAGATAAACTTGATTTACCGCCTTTACTAAAATTTACCATTCGAATTATTGGTAAACCCTTTAAACTTTTAGGCTTAAAGGGTGATATACAATTTCCCCCGATAGTAAGGGCCCTAACAGCTCTAGGGCCTGCATATATTAAATTTGGTCAAATATTATCTACTCGACCTGATGTAGTAGGCGCTGAGCTAGCAAAACAATTGAGCGTACTGCAAGAAAGCTTGCCACCGTTTTCTAGGAATTTAGCATTGTTAGAGATAGAAAGAGATTTAGAAATTTCTACTAATGAGGTATTTGAAAATATCTCAGAACCAATAGCTGCTGCATCTATTGCGCAAGTCCACAAAGCAGTTCTTAAATCTACTGGTCAAACAGTCGCGATCAAAGTTTTACGGCCAGGTATAGAAAAAGCTTTTAGAAAAGACATCGATGCATTTTATCTAGCGGCAAATATAATTGAACTCTTATCCCCTAAATCTCGTCGCTTGAGGCCACTTGAAGTCATCGAGCATTTTGATTCAGTTGTGCAAGGTGAATTAGATTTAAGACTAGAAGCTTCAGCAGCATCTGAATTTTCAGCAAATACAAAAGGTGATGCACTTCTATGTATTCCAAACATTCATTGGGAAACATCTGGCAGAAGAGTCATGACACTTGATTGGGTTGATGGAATTCCATTAGCTGATTTAGAAGCTTTAAAGAATTCAAAAACTGATATGGAAGAGCTGTCCACTCGTATTTTATCAATGTTTTTAAGACATGCACTGCGAGATGGTTTTTTTCATGGTGACATGCATCAAGGAAATCTAAAATTAAATTCTAAAGGTGAATTGGTTATATTTGATTTTGGCATAATGGGTCGAATTGATGAATATACGCGTCGCGTTTATGCAGAAATATTAATGGGATTTATAAAAAAAGATTACAAACGTGTTGCAGAAGTTCATTTTGAGGCAGGTTATATATCCTCAGATCAAGATGTAGATTTATTTGCCCAAGCACTAAGATCTGTTGGAGAACCAATTTTTGGTCAAAATGCTGAGAATATATCCATGGCTAAACTTCTATCTCATCTGTTTGACGTCACTGAAAGATTTGGAATGGAAACACGGACAGAGCTTATACTTTTACAACGCACAATGGTTGTTGTTGAGGGCGTTTCAAGATCATTAAACCCAGCCTCACTAGATATTTGGGAAGCAGCAAGGCCAGAAGTTGAAAACTACATAAAAAATAATCTTGGACCAAAAGTATTATTGAAAGACTTGATAAAAACAGCACAAACACTTTCACATTTTGGACCAAAACTACCAAACTTACTGGAAAATCTCTTAACCAGTGATATCAAAAATAAAACAAGCCACAAAAAGAATAGTGTTAAAAGTAAACTTACTTGGGCTTTAATTGGAAGTGCTTCAACTACATTAATCATTATTATTCTAAATCATTTTTAATAGATCTATTTCCGCCAATGCAGCATTTTCATATTCAATAAATCCTTGCTCAACTTTCCAAAAACAATACGCAGCCAGTCGCCAGTGATAAAGGGGGCCAATTATATTATACCGACTTCGCAATTTGGGTGTAAGGTTCATTAGAAAATCTTCATGATCTTTTATAGAAAATTTTCCTGAACCATAAATTTTATGCATTCCGGGAGAAAGAAACATCACAATATCTACGATTGGGTCACCAATAGCAGGGCATTGCCAATCAATAAGTCGCAACCCTTTTTCACCTAATATCAAGTTACCTGGCACAACATCAGTATGTAATAATACAGGCTCAATATCTGAAATTGATACATCTGGACATATATTGATTAATTTATTTTTATGATAATTTTTTAGCTTGTTTATTATTTCAAGCCCAGTTTGTTTAATATCTGATGGCAAATTTGAAAGAATTCGCAATCCTTTTGGGTATTTGTGTTTGCGAATTCGAGTTAATAATTCTGATACAGCATCTACATCATGGGACCAAGTGTGACCTTTAATATAATTATACAAAAGAACGTCACCAAAAGGCGTTCTTAAATACTTATAGGGCTTAGGCGCAATACCTGAACCATCAAGCCAAAGAAGACATCTATACTCTGCTTCTGGAGTGTTATTAAAAAGTGGGTTAGTGTTTGTTTCTAAATACAGCTTACAAATTAAATCCTTCTCACCTATGAACCGCCATACTTTATTCGTTTGCCCCCCAGTTTGAGCATGCCATACGGTTTGATTTGATATTACCCCCTGCATGAACAGATAATTTCGTAGTTGGTTCTTTATTTTATTGTCAAAATCCATTTCAAAATTTTACGTTAGTATTTTGTACATAACAAGGTTTTCATCTTTTCAAGATCTGTAAATTTAATTAGGGTATATTAGTGGCTCTGTGGCTCAACTGGATAGAGCAGCCCCCTCCTAAGGGGCAGGTTGGTGGTTCGAATCCACCCAGGGTCACCAAATTAATACAACAATTACAACAGGTTACAATTTTTTTAAAAACATACAACCCTAAAAAAACACCCAAAATACTATGTTCAAATCGTGTACAAAAAATTAATAAAATTAGTTACGAAAAAATAAAACCATTCGATAATAATAATCAGGTATATTTTTTAAAGTTTTAGGCACAATTTCACTCATCAATTATCTAAAGTTTTAATTATAAGACCCGCTAATGAAAGTAGAAAAGTTCGATCAGATAATTTAAATATGAATACATATCCACTAATTGATTTCATTTCGTAATCTGTTTCTCCAATTGTCTCTATAACGGCATCTAATAACATCGATATTTTGTCTTCAGGATAAATATCGAAAAAAATAGGAGGTATAACCACTTCAGTTGTAGATCTTCCTCTTCTTGATAGGGTAATTTTTCCACCGAGGGTTGCACAGGAAACCTTTCGACCTTGCTCCTTATTGCATTTGAATTGAGTTTTTTCCAAGTTTTCAATATTTTTAGAAATACTTAGACTTGGATCAAGTTTATCCAAAACTAATTCTTGTATAGTGATAGAATTCACTTCTTGTGAATTCACTTTTGGAGATATCATCACAAAAGAAATAAGAAAAAAGATTAGAACATTTTTAAAATACATTTTAAAACCATTAATACATAAAAAATAAAATACCCTAAAAGCATACAAATGTAATGTATCAAAATTATATAATAAATTATTATATGTTAATGTAATTTGAATATATTATATCAAAATGCTATAATCTAGTTAAATTTAAATTAACTTGTGTGATCTAGAGTGTTTAGTAAATATTTTTCATTATTGAAAGTTAAAGATATATCAAAAATTTGTTCAAAATCATATGGGTTTGAACTATTGATTTTAATCTACAACCAAACAAAGAATAATTCCGATATTGGCATCGAAGAAATATATGATAAACTTATGTATAACAAATCTCAGAGACCTGCCTTTATAAATTTTATAAATGAACTTGAACATAAAGGCATTGTCTCACGCCAGATCAGCACAACAAAAAAAAGTAAAGTATTATTACGTTTCTCTATGGACTTAATGAATGAAATTAATCAAATATTAGAAATTAATAGTTAACAAAATTATAAATAAAGGCGTAACTTTAACAAAGTATATTTTACTGTAAACCATTGGTTTTGATGAATAAATTCTATACTTGAATATATACAAATCGTGTACAAATTTTTAAGAGTGTCTGTAACTTATTGATTTTAATAATAAATCAGATAGACCATTGTTCTCCTAAGGGGCAGGTTGGTGGTTCGAATCCACCCAGGGTCACCAAATTAACACAACAATTACAATAACATTCAGTTTTTGTAAAAATATACAACCCTAAAACAATGCCAAAAACACCGTTTACAAAAAAATACTAAATTAAAAGGATATTACCATCCTTTTAATTGAAAGAAACAATACAAATAGTTTAGCGATAAGTTGACTATATAAATATCTTATGGTTGCTTTATAAATAAATATTTCAGTAAAATTTATTCTGATATAACAGGAGCGTATAATGAACATAAAAAATATTTTGTTATTTCTCATATCAAGTATTTTATTTATTGCCTGTAAGGCTGAAATTGTAGAACTGGATATTAAAGCAAAAGATGTGTTTGCTGCTGTTGGTGGTGAAGATGGGGTAATTGAATTTGAAGCTCAGTTCAGTAACTTTGGAGAACTGGATGAAGAAGCAAGAGCACAAGTTGAAGCGTTAGAAAATATCTTAACAAAGTTTATGGAAATAGATGACTTTGAAATAGAAAATACAGATATGGGTTACGACGTCATTTTAGAAGGTGAAATGCCAATATCAAATAAGAAATTAGACGCAACATACTATATTCACGTATCTTCATCTCAACTTTTTGATGGATACACCTTTTTAGAGCTCAAAACGGGCGATGACTTTAATAATCTTTCAAATCAAATGTCTGCAATTAACTTTATGTTATCACCTGACGAATTTCATCCAACAAAAATAAAGCTAAAGGGTAAAGATATTCAAGTCATCATACCAGCAACTGAAATTGATGGTGAAGCACATTTATTTTATAAAGACACTGTAAATGGAAAAATTTCCATGAAATTTGATGGTGGTGTTTTTAATAAAATAGGGGCTGGCTTATTTTTAAAAGAAAATTAATAAAATTTTAAAAATAACTTAGATTTTGTTACTATAAATGCTGGTTTTTATTGAATGATTTCTTATCTTTAAATTTACAAATCGTTTACAAATTTAAAAGGGTATCTGTAGCTTATTGATTTTAAATAGAAATCAGATGGGGCAAGTTGGTGCTTAGAAACCACCCAGGGTCACCAAATGAAACTAAAAACTACACAATGATAAAAGTTTTGAATAAAATATACTTCCCCCTTAAAGCACTTTAATTTCATTTTTGCTAGTCGTAACTAGCTGAACATGCTCTATGCAAAATCATGTATATTTAGATATATTTTATTATCAAATTTATTTATGCATCAATTTTTATACTCAAATATCTTCTTAATTACATTTTCATTAGCATGCATACCATCAAAAAAATCTTCATTTTTGAAGTTGTATTTATGTGGATTATAAGAACCTATGAGCTTGATGTTGTGATTATTACTAAAATTAATTAAGTGATTTTCTACTTTATGAATAATTTTATAGTTATTATTTTTAATTAATAAGTCGTAGGCGATTGGATTGTATGGTGGTAAAAAGAAAATAATCTCTACTTTTTTTACTAAAAGATATTTAATGAAATCTTCAAATATTTTTGTATCACTAAGGGTAGTATATCTTTCTAAAGAATATACAGGCTTTTTTGCAGATAATACTGCGGATTTTTTAACTTCTTCATAATTAGGATACTTTAATTTATGTGGATAATGTATTGATCCATCAGATTCTTTTATTGATTCATCAATCTCAGTTGTATTTGTAACAAAGTAAGCTCTTCCATTATTTTTAAATAAAGTTTTAAAAAAATTTATATTCCTAATTGTATAGTCGTAATTAAATAGCTGTTTCCATTTTGTTAAATTTATATCATCGTTGATATCTTTTTTTTCATTATATATTTTGTTAATTTCATAGTTGTAATATTTGCTAAGAGTTTTCCACCTATTTTGATTCTTATTTTTATTAAAAATCCAAGGATCAATTCCTAAAATAATTTTATTTGGCAAATATTCGTTAAGCGATTCATGCAATCCTACAATTGCTATATAGTCTTCTAAGCTCGCTCCGCTTACTGAATGATTAAAAAAGTTCATATCTTGATCTGGAAAAAATCTTTTCCGTAATTGCATTAACTTTGATGAACCAATGGCAATGACATCATTTTTAATTCTTGAGTTTTTTACTATTAATTCTTGAAAATATCTTTCATCATAGTTTTTTAATCCTGCTACCATTTTGCCACTTGTTAGATCTTTAGCCACTAGTGATAGATAATTGGAGCTTCCAAAAAGTCCCAGACTGTCAATTTTATAATTAAAAACACTTATAATTAATATTATTACAATTATTATACTAATTGAATAACGTATCCATTCAAAATAAATTTTCATAATTAAAACCTAAAATACAAAAATTCAGAGTAACCACTAAGCTTATAAAATGAAGTCGTAAATGCGGTTATAAAAATAGAACTATTAATAATATTTGGTTTAAAGAATTTTAACCTCTCCATGGAATTCTTAAACAAAAGAATTATTGTAAAAGCGAGTATTAGCCAAATAATTAGATCCTTTCCTGCTAATAAATTAGGAGAAAATTTATTAAATTCAACACCATAATTACTTAAGAAAGCTAACTTTCCTTCTAACTGAATTGGCAAGACTATATCGTCCCAGCTAAACATGTTATGTAAAACCTTTACAGCTTCATCCCAGTCTTTTGCTCTAAAAAAGACAAATGTTACGTTCACAAAGTTAAATGTAATGAACCACGCTAATACTTTGTTTAATTTAATTCTTCTTTTTTTCCAATAATGATTGGTTATTAAGCCAAGCCCATGAAGACCACCAAAAATTACAAACATCCATGAAGCACCATGCCAGAGTCCAGCTATTAAAAATGTTATTACAGTAGCAAACATTGCTTTATGAAATGTCAAATTATCAAATGATCGCAGCAAAGGAGTATAAATATATGTTGTTATAAACGAAGATAACGTAATGTGCCATCTTTGCCAAAAATCAATCATTCCAGTGGCCTTGTAAGGGCTATTAAAATTAATAGGTAGCTTTATATTAAACAGTAGTGCAGCGCCTATTGCCATATCCGTATATCCGCTGAAATCAAAATATAGCTGAAATGTATATGATAATGATGTAGCCCAAGCTTCAATTAAATTAAGAGTTAAAGCTGTATCAAATCCAGCCGTAGCCCAAACAGAAAATGTATCAGCAATAACAACTTTTTTAAATAATCCAATATTAAATATAAACAGTCCAATTGCTACATTTTTATAATTTTTAACTTTATTTCTGATATTGGCAAACTGTGGCATCATCTCTTTATGATGAACAATTGGACCTGCTATTAATTGTGGGAAAAAAGTTACAAATATTATATAATTTAAGAGATTTTTTTCTTTTACTAATCCTTCGTGGCTATCTATCAAAAATGCTATTTGTTGTAATGTAAAGAAACTTATCGCAAGTGGTAATGCCAAGTGAAGCAATTCTATATTTGTATTGAATAGGCTATTTGTATTTGTGATGAAGAAATCCATGTATTTAAAATATACAAGTAATCCAATATTAAATAATAACCCAAATTGTAATAATGACTTTTTAGAAAGATAGTGTTTTTTTGAAACATCGTGATCTATCATTGCATAGGTTACGATATAATTTACAATTATTGACATTAAAATCAGCGGTAAATAAATGATATTCCACCAACTATAAAAAAATAAACTCGTAAATACCAGCCAAACCTTAGCAGCAGTTGTACACTTTTTAGTGTTTAAATAAAAATATAGAAAAAATGATATTGGTAGAAATATAAAAAAAAATTCGTAGCTATTAAATAACATTAAAAGATTATTCCACCAGTAATGGGGATATTTATCCCATTAATATAATCAGATTCATTAGAAGCAAGCATTTTTATAATTGGCGTTATATCCTTTACTTTAGCATTTCTTTTCAATGGATGGTTATATGCATTCAATTCAACAATTTTTTCATCAATAGTATCTAAAAATTTTGTTTCAACCATTGAGGGTGAAACAGCATTTATTTGAATATTCTTATCTGAATATTCACTTGCTAAGGATCTCACTAAACCCAACAGGGCATATTTAACTGTCGTGTATTGTGTCAATGCCTTTGGAGGAATATTCATCACTACACTTGAGAGCACAATAACAACTTTTCCATTTTTTTGTTTTGCTAAAACTGGCAAGAAATTACTGAGTATTAGTACGATTGATTTTAAACTAATTTCTATATCATTTTGGAAGTTATTCCAGCTAATATCTTTAAACCTTATATTTTTAAACTTAGGTGCTGCTAAATGAATTATTTTATTTGGAGTACCATAATTTTCCTCAATATTAGAAATTAAATTCTTAACTTCTAACTCTATAGACAAATCAGATTGTAAAGTAACTAATTCATTATTAATTCTCTTTGATAAGTTTAATAGCTCTTCATTTGAATTATTATAGTGAGCTAGTATAAGAGCTTTTTCATCGATGCTCTGAATTAAGTCTAAGCCAATATCAGATGATGCTCCTATTATGAGTATAATATTCTTATTCATGCATAACACCCACTTTTATAATTGCTTTTGATACCTTTTGATTATCTTGATTTATTATAATAGCTTTTATTTCAATTTGTTTATATGCATTATTTATATAGGTAACCTTTCCAGTTATATTTAATATATCATCAATAAAAACTGGTTTAGAAAATTGAATATCGATACCCTGCAAAATACAATACTTTCCAGGTAAATGAACACCTACTAACGTTGAATAGAAAGATGAAGTGAGCATTCCATAAACTACTCTTCCAAGAAAGCCTTTTTCTTTAGCATAGTTTTCATCAATGTGTAAAAGGTTAGTATCATCCGATATAGCTAGGAATTTATCCATCATTGATGATTTAATTTTTACACCAAATGACTCGCTAAGCCCGATTTTTATATCAGAAAATTTGTACTTATTCATACTATGATCTTAATTTTTCTAACATTAAATCAACCATTGCACCAACATCTTTTAATACCATTAATTCTCCGAGAGCGAATTTTATTTTAAACTCTTTTTCAATGGCACTTACTAAATTAATGTGGTTTAAACTGTCCCAATCTTCAATTTCATCAGAATTCGTTGAGTTACGTATAATTAAATTATCTTCATCAAAAATATCTCTAAATATATCTTGAACACTATTAAATACTTCCTCTCTAGTCATTACTAACTCCTATAAATTTATTCATATTTTTATAATTTGAGATATCAAGTTTCCAAACAGTATCTTCATTATTTTTTTTTAATATTTCAAACCCAAGTTTTTCATATAGGTCTGAAACCATATTATTTTTAGAACTTTTAAAATAATAGCCAATAATTTCAAAAATACCTTTTATTTTACATTGCCTAACCAACTCATCAAGCATTGAAAATTCCATACCTCTTTTTAAAACCCTACAACTCATAAGCCATAAATCTATATGGCATTGTTTGTCTTGAATTCTACCAATAGTGACGGCTACCAAACCATTATCCCCGAATTTATCTGTAAGTTTTCCATATATTTTAAAATAATCATCACTGTTGGCTATGTTTGAAATCTCACCTGATGTAAATCTTTTAGTGGTAAGGTTGAATTGGTTTGTTTTGTTTGTGAGTTGCGTTATTCGATCTAGATAGAGTGGAGAAAACGGTTTTATTTCAGCAGTCATATCCAGAGACTCTAAAAAATCATCATAAGATTCAAACGTCGCTTGTTCTACAGATCTTTTCTTATTATCTTTATAATATTGGCTCCTATTAATATCATCTGCTGAAAATGATATTGGTTCAAAATACCCATTTCTATCAATATAATCAATGAAGTGTATAACATCTAAACCAATATTTGGCACAGCGACGCTAGGGGTTTGGGAAATTACAATTTCTCTTTCAACTGGATTATCATCAATAAACACTAAGCTATCAATTCCAATATTAATATCTTTTGCTATATCTATTATATTTTGATACTTTGGGTCCCAATTTGCTTTAAATGAAGTAAAATCTTCAAATTCTAGAATACTTTCTGGATGTTCAAAGCCTTCTTTAGCATTAATAAAATCATTTTTTGAACAAACTGCTAATGTAATACCTCGTTGTTTTAATTCCTTAGCGTATTTTTGAAATGATGTAAAAGCTTCAGAAACAGCTGTTTCTGTTCCTATTTGAATACCGCTTAAACCATCATCTCCTATAACACCACCCCAACAAGTATTATCTAAATCAAGTACTAAACATTTTTTTGATTTACCGAAAACTGAATTAATTATTTTACTAAGATTGTATGCTAATTCGGGAATAGCTTCCATACTTAAAGCATATTTTGCTTGATGCCATAGTGATCTATCGAACCAATTTTTTAATCCAAGATATGACGAAAGATAATTAATATCATTTATATATAAGTTTTTTATTTCTCTTGAATTATGAGAAAATTTTTCATTAAGCTTATTTAAAAAATATGTTTTACCATGTATATCGCTGCAATCTAAGTTTCCTAAGCTTCTATCTAGTGTTAAATCAAAATTATTTTGTATAATAGCACAATCAAATTTCGCCAGTGACGCCCATATTGATTTGTATCTTTCAATCTCATTGCTCAGTAATATGTTGATTTCAGATTCATTATCTTGCAACTCAGGGTATTTTCTAATATTTTGATTTGTCGTGTGTATGTAGACTATATCAGGATTAAATTTATCTAGTACATCATTTCCAAACAAAGCTTCTTCATAAAATTGATTATAGTCTGACTCATAAAAATCTGCTTTTATTCCATTATCCAATAAAAATAATTCTAAAATATTTTTAATCTCTGATGTTGTAGAGCCACCTAAGATAACTATCTTTCTTTCTATGAAATTATCTTTCAACAGTAAATTTTTTTTGATGGACTTTTTTTTTCTTAAAATCAGTGCGCTATCGAATGGATATTCAAGCATATTTTTCCTATAGAGACTAAGTAAAAGACCATATTAGTTTTATTATAATTTATAAAGCTAGAATAGAGTAATAAATCACAAAATTTTTCAAATAGCCCGTCTTTAATGATAGCATCTGCTCATATGACATCTTCTTCACCTGGTTGAGAGGCTAGGGCAGCACGGCCAGTAAAATTCCATATTTCTTGCAAATATCACTAGCACTAAATAAAATCAAAAATTACAATAATTACATACCATTACCCTTTATAACTGTTAAAATTGTTCCAAGAAATATTTTCATATCGAGATAATAACTTGCATTTTCAATATAAAAAACATCAACTTTTGACTTCTTTTTTGTTTCATTCAAACCTGCAGCATATCCAAGTCGAATTTGAGCTAACCCAGAAATCCCAGGCTTTATAGCGTATCTAAACTTGTACGAAGGAATATTTTCCAAAAATAAAAGTGCGTGCTCATAGTAATCTGGCCGAGGACCAATTAAACTCATATCACCTTTTAAAACATTTAATATTTGGGGAAGTTCATCAATTCTTATTTTTCTAAGCTTGATTCCTAAAGCAGTAATTCTATCCAATTCTACAGGATCTGAATATTTTCTATCTATTACTTCAACATAACTCATTGTGCGGAATTTTATTGCATTGAACGGTTTGCAGTTTTTTCCCATTCTTTTTTGAACATAAAAAAGGGACCCTTTATTATAAAATTTATTTAATATTAGAAGGATAAGTATCGTTAAAACTAAAACTGGAAGCAAAAAAGTACAGATTAAAACATCGAATATTCTTTTGATTTTCCAAAACAAATATTTTTGAGAAATAATATCGTTTTTAAATTGTAATTCTTCTGTCTTTATCAATTTAATTAGCCAATTTAATAACTTCATTTTATATCATATCGTAACTAAGTTGATAAAACAATCGTTTTGTATGGAGCGAGCATCATATTATGGAATTTCACCATTATCTATATCTCTTAAAAGAATTCTAAGCGGTGTGAGTTCTGCAAGCACTCTTGTGAATGAAACAATTGGGCGTTCTGCAATATAAATAATATCGTTTGGGCGAAGTTCAGTATTTGCCGCAACTAATATTCTAGATACATTTTGTGCATCTAGATGATATGCAGTAGCTGGACTTCTTCCTCTTAACAAATATACCTCGGAACGCTTTGCATTCAAATTACTAAATGCACCTTCTGGAGTAAAAAGAATATCAGCTAATGTTTCCCTTTTGGATGGACTTATGGGTAATATTAATGCTTTACCAGCACCGCTCAGTGCATACACTTGTCCAGGTTTATAAGCTATGTGCTCAATTTCAATTTGGTCATCACCCCTAATCCATATTTCAGGTGTATTAAGATCTAATACTTTATCTAGGGGTAAACGGTATGAACTTTTGCCACGTTTAAGTGTAACAATTGATAAACGATCAAAAGATCCGCCTAAACTTCTTGTATCAATTAAGATATCTTTTAGTGAAGTTTGAGCGTTTGTTAAAAATATGACTTCACTTTCAGTGCTTTTATGCACAAAATATACTTTCCTACTATTAAATTTCTCTATGTTCAACTGAAATACAGGAAGTACTTCATTTTGTATTAGTATATCGTGGATCTCTTCCTCTAAATTACTTAAAGTTCGGTTTATAGCTTTTAATTTTCCAACAGTAGGTAGAAGAATATTTCCATTAGCATCAACATTTGCAGTACTATTAGTATTGGCTTTAAACAATTGAATATCTACCTGATCACTATCCTGGAGTGTTATATAAGGTAAATTTACGTCAAAAAGCTGGCTAGCAGTAAATCGGAATGTATATTTATCTCGAATTAAGTTTATCAAAGCCTTATTACCAAAGGTTTTTGATAAACCTTGTGACAAAGCAACTTGCTGCAGAGACATTGGAATATTACTAATCGTCTGAGTATTTTCTTCACCAGTATTCATGGATAGATTGGCATACCCAGTACCATCAAAAGCTTGTTTTGTTACATACACTTTTTTACTGTTGAAACGAGATATTTCAAGCTGGAAATTAGGAGATAAACCATCTCTAATTAATATATTCCTCACTTCCATACGAAGATCATCTAAAGTTCGATTCAGTGCTAGTATTTTTCCAACACCTAATAATAAAATATCGCCATTACTTCCGACAATTCCTTTAGTTTCTAGAATTGAATTATTTGAAGTATCGATATCTTTGTTAATAATTGATGATTTTGTATTTAAGAAATGCAAAAATCTTAATTCATCCCCTACACCTAAAACGTAATCTAAACTTTTAGTAGCATTTGGTATTTTTATGGGTAAATTTTTGAATTCGTTGGATAATGTAAAAGATAGTACATCGCCAAAACCAAGCTGGTACTCTGGATTAGTAAGATAATTGGGAATTTCGAATGTCAAAAAATCAGCTTCATTTAAAACTTTTGCTCGAGAACCACTACCAGTTAACATTAATTGCCTTTGATAAGGGTCATTATTAGCATCCTTTGCTTTTTGAAAAGTTAAAACGTTCATATTTATATCAAATTCTTCTTGCAAAGTTTCTAAATCAGATGTCCTATTACCATTAAGCAACACTGGTTCAAGAATCTTGTCACATCCTTGAATACTTATAATTACAAATAATGATAAAAATATTAACTTCAATTTAAGCATATACCAGTCCTTGAATTGGTTTAATTGCTAGTAACTCATAAAGTTTTTCTCGCTTTGTGGATTTGACACGAGCTGATAAAATATGAAAGATATCTTGAAACTGTATAGCACGAGTTAAACTAACACACTCGTTATTGTCTGCACAAACGAAAATAAGATCAAACATACCGCCTAAAGAATATAAATCTTCAGAAAAGCTTCGTTTACCGATGAAATCTGCTGGTATAAAGTCATTGTTTGGCTCTAGAATTGTAATTTTGTTTACTTTTTCACAGGACCGAAATTTACCAAAAACTTCAGCTTTACTATTATCTTTAGAAACTTTATTTTTTGAAGAAAAATTAATAATTGCAATTTCTATATTGTCTTTTTGAATATAACTAGAGATAATTTTTGCTAAATCATTACTTTTAAATTTTGCTCCTAATGATGAAACAATAACAAATTTACAGTTTTGATTATGTATTTCTACAGCTATGTTTCTTAGGCATGTTTGAGACTTTTTGAGCACTAATTCTTGCATAATATTTAAACTTTTTTTCTTTAAAAAAATTAGTGATTTTGCATTTATTGAAAACCGTGCTTTTGCATCGTTAATTAACAAAGTTTTGGAGTAATAAATTTTATTAATGATTGAAATCACAATACTCAAAAGAGCTCCCAAGAAAAACCCTAACGTAAATCCTATAACTAAATACAACTTGGTATTTGGTGAAGATGGATTTATTGATGGAGATGCGTATTCAAATATATAAGTATCATTCGGCAGATATCCTGCTGACATACTTTGTGCTTTAACCTGTTCAATAAGTACTGCGTACGTAGCTTCAGAGCTTTTTTCATTACGTTTAAGTTCTGCATAGACCTCTAATGCTTTACTTGACTGTTCAGCTTCTTTTTCGGAAATTTCTATTTCAGATTGCAGTCTTTTTTTACGTTCCAATAAAGTCTCTAAAACTGCTTTTACTGATGTCATTTTTGGCCAACTCCATGAGCTGGTAATTTCACTTTGTCCAAGAATACGACGGAATTCAATTTGATCGACAATTGGGAACTTATTCTTTAAATAAATATAATCATTAGTATTTATAGTTTTCTTTAACATGATTTTCTCAAGTTCAGCTGCTGCATGAAACAACTGAATTGTATAGTCTAATTGGTCTCGTAAACTATCAAGTTTTATAGATCCTACAGAAAAATTCTCTAATGGAAGAGCACTATTTTTAATAGCAAATACTTTTAATTTTTCTTGTGAAACTTCAAGCTCATTTAAAGCATTTGCCAAAGCATTAGTTAAATATTCTGATTGATTATCTAATCCTTTTTTATAATCATTATAATTTTCTGATAAAATTATTTCTGAGATCGTATTTGCAATTATTGAAGCTCGCAATGCATTCTTATGTGATACATCTATCCTGATTATACCAGCTTCCATTATATCAGTAGTAATATTTCCATTAAATTTTTTTACAATTCCTTGCCAAATTATTTCATTAATATTCAAGTTAACACTTTCATAATTAATTAAACGTTTAATTATTGCCTTCCAAAATGGATCAATTACTTTCCTTCCATTATAAGAATTAAAGAAAGTATCATTTTTTAAGTCAAGTAATTCATCTATTTTTTCTATGAAAATGCGCCCTTTAATTTTTTCTTGTAAAAACCGTCCTGTTTTATTTCTGTCTACTGGTAATTTGCCGAAACCCACTAAGGAACTAAACTGTTCCGGTATCCCACCCTTTTCATTTTCATAATCAGCCATTTTAAAAATTACTGAAGACTTATATATTTTTTCAGTATTTAATGCGTAATAACCACTAATTATTGTACCAAGGAAGCAAGTAATAAATATTAAAATTTTAAAATGCCATAGAACAAGGAACATCTCTTTTAAATCAATGTCATTATTTTTATATTCATCATATTTTGTACTCATTCTTAGTATTCCTTGTGAATATATATCTATATTTAATGACAAAAAAGATTTAATTACTAAAGCATGTTTTAATTTATTATTAAAGTAAATTATAATATTGTATTGTTAAAAGATATAATGTAGCAGACATTAGTTAGTATAAAATTGAGACTAAGAAATTGATAAATTTTCAAATCTTAAAAAAATTGATAAAAATGCTCATTAGAAATATTTTTCTTTTTATTTGCATTACTATAAAATTGACCCCTAACGTTGCAGATGCAGAACCATTGAAAATAATTGGATGGTTTAATTATGAAACAAAAGAGTTGTTTAACCTTAATACATCTGAAAATAATTTTCACAGTAATTTTTCAAGAATATATGTACAAAAAAAAGCTCATAATACTTCAGCGCAGTTGGCATTAAATTTAAATGATACAAGAAATGTTACTTTTGACCAATCATTCATAGAATATAAGTATAAGAATGCAAATTATGGTATTGGTAAAATTAAAAGGCATTGGTCATTTTCTCCCAGAACATCATTGATTTTATCTAATAATGCTCGCCCATCTACATCTATATATTTTGATATAAAGGGTAGTAAGTCCGATGGTTATCCATTGCCTTGGATAAATAGATGGTCCCTGGAGGGATTTAACTCATTTTTATCAAATACAAACAATCCAAAAAATGCTATGTTGATGGGCCTTAGGATGGTGATACAACCTATCAATAATTTTAAGTTTGAATTAATTAAAACATCACAGTGGGGAGGTGTCGGTTATGCTTCTGACCTTTCTGCATTACAGGCATCATTACTTGGAAATACAAACGAGAATAGAAATAAAAATATAAATCAGATGGCTGGTTTTGGATTATCTTATAAAACTATAATTAATAAGCTTCCTATCAGGCTTTACAGCCAAAGCATTGGAGAAGACGAAGTAGGATATTTACCCAACTGCTATATGCATATAATTGGTAGTGAGATAGGAGAGTTATCAAGTAAATTTATATCAAAGTTTGGCCTTGAATATGTTGATACAAGGATTGATTTATCTTCAAATGGTAATTGTGGGCCTGGAACATCATATAATAACAATACATACAAATACACAAACTATGATAGATCATTGGGCGCTGCAATTGACGGTGATAGCAAATTAATTATGCTTCGGGGGTCAACTGCACTCTCAAAGAATATGAATATAAATTATTCAATCGGAAAAGTTATAATCAATAATTACAACAATCCTCGTCATCGATTAAGTAACGCGAGAGAAAAAGGTTTACTGTCAACTTTAGCGACAACTTGGGATTTGAATTCATTAAAACTTAATGGAAAAATAACTTATCAAAACTTTGGCTTGAATGAATCAACAAAAGGTTTAGGTCTAACTTTTAGTGCGAAGTATACTTTTTGATGCAATAGTTAAACTTTAATTAATTTTTAGCACCATATCTTAATAAAGATTCATGTAATATTGCTTCCAAAAATCCCTCAACTGAACCACAGTCGAATCTTACAGCGGTTGAAATTACTGATTTGACTTGACCCAATTCAGCTTGAGTATTTATAGCATCAGTCAGCTGTATTTCTCCACCAGCACCAGGAGGTAAATCAGAAAGTATATCAAAAATTTCAGGGGTAAGAACGTATCGCCCAATAGATGCTATATTTGAGTTTGCGTCTTCAAAGTTTGGTTTTTCCACAATACCTGCAACAGCACCTTTCTTTTGACCCTCCGTTATTACCCCATATTTGGAAATTTCTGCCCCAATTACCTTCATAACTGAGAGCTGGGTCTTTCCTGAAGATTCATACGCATTTTTTAAATCTGAAGTTATATTAGATCTAATTTCTGTGGGAGCGTTTGTCAAAAAATCATCAGCAAGCAAAACCGCAAAGGCTTCATTACCGACAACTCGCTCAGCACACAAAATTGCATGCCCTAAACCAAGTGGTTTTGCTTGCCTAACAAATATACATTCAACGCCTTTAGGAAGTATATTATGGATCATTTCAGCTTGCTTATGCTTGCCTTTAGCTACTAATGCCGCTTCTAACTCTAGATTAGCATCAAAGTGATCTTCGATTGATCTTTTATTGCGACCAGTTACAAAAATTAAAGTATCAATTCCTGCATCAATTGCTTCCTCAACTGCATATTGTATAAGCGGTTTATCGATTATTGGTAGTAATTCCTTTGGCATAGCTTTTGTTGCAGGTAAGAATCTAGTACCAAATCCTGCAACAGGAAAGACCGCTTTACGAATAATGTTTGACATATAAAATTATTTCTACTTCAAATTGTTTACATTTTTATACCAACGCCATGCATCTAAAATCATTTTAGAGAGGCTTGATTTTGATGGGCTCCACCCAAGTTCTAGTCTGGCCAGATTAGAGCCTGAAACTAACTTAGTACAGTCTCCTAAACGACGTTCTCCGTTTATATATGGAACAGTCTTATCAGTAACAATTTCGACTTGATTGATCACCTCACGAACAGAATATCCCCTTCCACTCCCAAGATTATAAATTCGATTATGCCCAGTTTCCTGTAACCACTTTAAGCCCAAAACATGCGCATCAACTAAATCACAAACGTGCACGTAATCTCTTATACATGTTCCATCTCTTGTTTCATAGTCGGTACCATAAATTTTTATGGGATCACTTTTGTCTGTCAATGCATCAAACAACAGTGGTATGAGATGCGTCTCAGGTTTATGTAATTCACCTATTTCTGCGTCTGAATCAGCACCAGCAACATTGAAATACCTAAAAATTACATACCTCAAACTTGATGCTTGAGAGAACTGTTTAATAATTTCTTCAATTGATCTTTTAGAAGAACCATAAGCATTAGTTGGTAATTGCTCAGTTTCTTCATTAAGTACTACATTATCATGATTTCCATAGGTTGCACAAGTTGATGAAAAAATAAAATCCAGACATTGGTATTTTACTGAGGTTTCAATCAAGTTTAATGAACCTAAAACATTATTTCTCCAATATAATCCAGGACTCTTATTGCTTTCACCTACTTGGCTAAGAGCTGCAAAGTGCAAGACTGCTACCGGATGATATTTCTTAAAGACCTCTTCTAACTTATCATTATCTAACAAATCAACTTTTTCAAATGGCCCAAATTTTACAGAGTCTTCCCATCCTGTGATTAAAGAATCTACTGTTATTGGAATATATCCCGCGAGAAATAAAGCTTTACAAGCATGAGAGCCAATATATCCTGCTCCACCAGTAACAAGAACGTTCTTTTTCATCGGCAAAGTCTTTCTATTAAAATCATATTAAGTAAGTACCCAATTTTAATCTTCAATTAAATTAATCATAACTGGGGTGTTTTTAAAAACATGATTAATAACCCTACGACCAACAATTGAATCTAAATATTTAGGTGCAAGACCAAATCCAGGCCTAACGCTACGAATTGATTCTGGCGTTATGATGTCACCTGCTTTTAAAGTTTTTACAAAATATAATGACCGCCTAAACTTAACATTTCCTTGCTCACTGGATTTACGTCCATAATCTACCTTACCAAGTGCCGACCAAGCAATTTTTGTATCGCGGCAAAGTGCAGCCATCTCAGCAGGCTCCAAGGAAAAACTGTCATCAGGTCCACCACCATTGCGATCTAATGTAAAGTGTTTTTCAATAATAGATGCCCCCAAAACGCTGCTTGCAATTGCAATAGTATTGTCAATTGTATGATCCGATAGGCCAACAATTACACCAAACTGGTTTATCATATTTGCAATGGTCTTCAAATTATAATCTTCAGTTGGTGCTGGGTAACCACTTACACAATGCAATATTGCCAACTGTTTACAACCTGCTCCTTGTGCAGCTTCAATCGCTTCAGAAATTTCCTCTTGATTAGCCATTCCTGTTGAAATGATCATTGGTTTTCCAGTGCTAGCAGCATAGCGAATTAAAGGTAAATCAATAGCTTCAAAGGATGCTATTTTATATGCTGGAGCTCCTAGATCTTCCAAAAGATCAACCGCCGAATTATCAAAGGGAGAACTAAACATCGTAATATTAATTTTTCGAGCATAATCAAACAAAGGTTTATGCCAATCCCATGGCATATGAGCTTCTTGGTACAAATCATAGAGATAGCGGCCTTTCCATATACCATCTTTTATTTGGAAATCCTCACTTTGACTTTTTAATGTAATTGTATCAGGCTTGTATGTTTGCAATTTGATTGCATCAGCACCAACACTTTTAGCCTTTTTAACAATATCTATAGCGGTTTCAAATGATCCATTATGATTTGCTGATAATTCTGCAATAATATATGGTGCTTCTTCTGGTCCTATTTTGCGACCTGAGATTTCAATCGAATTTATCATAACTCATCTTTTCTAGGGGCAAAAAAAATATCATTTTTTTCATTTTTCATTTTCCACTCATTATTCATAATTCCAAATTCGTAAATATCATAGTAGCTATTATCAATAAGATGTTGATTGCGTAAAATTCCTTCTTTCTGGAACCCTAGCCTTAGATGTAAATTTATTGATTTTGTGTTAAAGCTCAAAACTTGTCCACAAATTTTATGCAACCCCAAGTCGTTAAAACAATATTCAAGAACCCTTTGGCCTAATATATTTCCAAGTCCTCGAGCACTATTAGGAGCAACATAAAATCCCCAATCTACAATTGTTCTACATGCCAAATAACTAAGTTGTGTAAACCCAAATGGTTGCTTATTATTTTGAATTAATAAAAGACAACAGTTCTTATCATTTTTTAACTTTTCAAACCATTTTTCGTGTGATGATTTTGAAATTACATGAGAATTAAACATTCCTTTACGAACGGATGGGTGATTTCGCCACTCATAGACTCGCCATAAGTCACTATCTTTCATTTTACGAATGGTTGTATTGCTATATTCCATCATTAATTAATTCAGTTGTTATCCTGTCAGTTCCTAATGCATCTGTTATTTTAGATGCCGCTGTTGATAATTGAGTCAAAGTATCTGACTTAGAACATCTTCTCAAGAGCTTTGGTAAAGAATAATTTATTTCATTGATTGAATTTATCACAAAAGTTGCTGATGATAACTGCATCTGTTTTGCAATATTATTTTGGTTTTGTGCAGTATTTATAAGAATACTTGGGACACCAAGACTACATCTCTCCCATGTTGTCGCCCCTCCAGCTCCAATTGCAAGGTCACAAGACGCCATTAATTCAGCCATGTTGCTTGCTCCCAATAAAACTTTCGTATTAATGGGCATACCAAGTGCAGCCATATTTACCTCATTTATCCATATAGAATTTATACCTAAAATTACTGTTATTTGGTTTAGATTAGGTAAGTTGCAATTTTTTAAAATGTCTAATACATCACAAGAAATATTATCCTTATCAACACCACCCATGGAAATTAATATATGGCATAATTCTGGTACTTTACGACGTAATAAACTTACAGATTTCCATTTTGAAAATTCGGGACGAAGCAAAGCATATCCTGGCCCCAATAATTGTTTAGCATGGCTTGGTACTAAATTATAATAATCTTTAGAAATGCGCCCATAACTTTGGTCTAAAAGCAAATCACAATCATGATGGCGATCAGCTAAATCATCAATACACATTATTTTATGGAATTTATTGCGCATTGCTGTTTCCCATTTTCTTTCTAAAGCATAATGATCTACAATCAACCAATCCATCTTATTATCAATTACACGCTGACAATCAGAAGCATCTTTAAGCCAATGACACCCCAACCAATGTGCATGAGGAATTGGGTCTAACTTCAAATGATTATCTTTTTCATCTAAAACTGGAAGTTTAACCACTTTAAATCCATTTTTAAGAATTAAAGAAATCAAATTCCCTTCATGTTGACGACACAGAAATAAACATTCGGCACCATTTTCCCTCAAACTAGTTGCTAGCGTTAAACAACGCATGACATGACCGGTTCCAATATCTAAAGATGCATCAGTTCGAAATACTATTTTCATGATTGATTAAGTATCATCTTAAATTTAGAGCATTAAACATAAGTTCAGCTTGCATCCAATCTTCATGTGTATCTATATCTTGGACAAGATAGCGCGGTATTATAATTGGCACAGAATGTTTTCCAAAAATGGGCTTTCCAGATTGCCATGCTTTTGAGCTGCCCCAATAAAACTGACCAGCATCATGATAAGTTTCAGTAAGGTCTTGTGATCTTCTTTGGAATTGAGTTTGGTCCATCATTTCAACACGACCTTTTTCACACAATTTTATAGCACGCTGTATAGGAAAAGCATAAGGAGTAACTGAAAAAGAAAAATCAGCTTTATGTCTTCTTAGAGCACCCAAACCTTTTAAAATATATTCTACTTGAATTAGTGGCGCAGTAGCATAAATACAACACACTTCTAATGGGTTATAACCTTCCTGAATGAACCAATTAATTGCATGAGCAATTACTGATGTTGTTCCCGTAAAATCATCTGATAATTCCTTTGGGCGCATGAAAGGTATTTCCGCTCCCCATGTTTTTGAAATTTGTGCAATCTCAGCATCATCAGTACTAACAATAATACGATCAAAGGCACCAGATTTAACTGCTTGCTGTATAGACCATGCTATCATGGGCTTACCAAAAAAATTCTTTATATTTTTACGTGGGATGCGTTTACTACCACCACGCGCTGGAATAACTGCAAGTCTCATGATTTCAAGATTTCATGCAAAGAATGGATTACTTTACTTTGCTCGTCTTCTGTCAGCAATGGATACATTGGCAGACTAATTGCCTCACTATAATATGCTTCCGCTTGTGGAAAATCACCCCAATTGAATCCAAGTTTCTTATAGTATGGTTGTGTATGAACAGGGATGTAGTGTAAATTGACTGATATACCTTTTTTATGTAGATCCTCAAATACAGACCTATGAGTTAAGTGAGGCATTTCACATAGATTAAGTCGAATGATATAAAGATGATACGCAGAAAAAGAGTATTTAGCCTGAAAAGGCGTAGTAACGGGTAAGTTCCTTAATTCTTGATTATAGCGATTAGCAATCTTATGTCGCCTATTAATATAATTTTCAAGACGCGACATTTGGCTAATACCAAGAGCTGCTTGTATATCAGTAATTCTATAATTATAACCCAATTCGATTTGCTCGTAATACCATGGACCTTCTTCTTTTTCTGCCATTTGCATAGGATCACGTGTAATCCCATGACTTCTAAATAACTGAAGTCTTTTTGCTATTTCGTCATCATTTGTTGTAGCCATACCACCCTCAGCTGTCGTAATAATTTTGACAGGATGAAAGCTAAAAACGGTAATATCGCTATAACTACACTTCCCCACGGGATCATCTTTATACCGAGCACCAATTGCGTGAGAGGCATCTTCAATAATACGAAAGTCATATTTTTTTGCTAGTTTGTAGATGGCCTGCATATCACAAGATTGACCTGCTAAATGAACGGGGATAACAACTTTAGGTATTTTTTTTAATTTCGCAGCTTGTTCTAATTTTTCGGATAATGCATCAACACACATATTATATGTATTTAAATCTATATCCACAAAATCAACCTCAGCACCGCAATAAAGTGCTGCATTAGATGAAGCAACAAAAGTGTTTGGTGAAGTCCAAACATAATCACCAGGTCCTACAGATAACGCCAGTAGTGAAACATGCAAGGCTGAAGTAGCACTATTTACAGCAATTGCATGTTTTGCATTTACATGGTTTGCTACACAATCTTCAAAGATTGGAATTATCGGACCTTGCGTAATAAATTCAGATTTTAAAACCTCAACAACCGCATTTATATCACTATCTTGAATATCCTGCTTGCCATAAGGTATCATTGTTATATTTGGCCTATCTGTTTAGTATTTTGATCAATCCAGCTTCGCAGCTCATCATTTGTCATCCAATCCAAATTATTATTACTTGAGTAATTAAAGCCTTCTTTAACTTTTTTACCACCTTTTATCCGCTCAGGAGACTCTGACCAATTATTGATAACAGGCAATATTTTGTAATACTCGGAATATTCATAAGTATAAAAAGCATCTTCTTCGCCAATCATTTGTTCATGTAATTTTTCTCCAGGCCGAATGCCAACAAAATCCATTTTACATTCAGGCGCTATTACTTTTGCCAAATCAACAATATTCATCGATGGAATTTTCTTTACATAAATTTCTCCACCAACCATATCTGAAAACGCATGCCAAACCAATTCAACACCTTGCTTTAATGTAATCATAAATCTTGTCATTCGTTTGTCAGTAATTGGTATAATACCATTATTTTTTATTGACATAAAGAATGGTATAACTGAACCCCTCGAACCCATGACATTACCATAGCGCACTACTGAAAATTTTGTTCCATGCTCGCCAGAGTAAGCATTAGCAGATACAAATAATTTATCAGAGGTTAATTTCGTCGCTCCATATAAGTTAACTGGACTGCTTGCTTTGTCAGTTGAAAGAGCAACAACACCTTTGACATTTTTATCAATTGCAGCATCAATAACGTTCATTGCTCCATTCACATTTGTTTTAATGCATTCAAACGGGTTGTATTCTGCTGTTGGAACAATTTTTGTAGCAGCTGCATGCACAACATAATCAACACCATCAAAAGCACGATTTAATCTATCTCGGTCACGTACATCACCAATAAAAAAACGAATCCGATCATCAGTATGATAGAGCTTAGCCATCTCCCATTGCTTCATTTCATCTCGAGAAAATATAATAATTTTCTTAGGGTTATATTTTTTTAGTGTCATATTGATAAATTTATGACCAAATGATCCTGTGCCGCCAGTTACAAGAATTGTTGAACCTTGTTCCATCTTCTTACCTATATTTCTTTACTAAGTTTATGCACTGCAATTTGCTAATTAATGCGTTTTATTATGTAATTCCCAAACAAAATCTTCAAATATTTACCGTAGTTTATTTCTTTTCTATTATAATTAAAGTAACATATTATACATTGACCAGATGTAAATTTCATTTCTAGGTATAAAGTAGTAGATGAATAAAAAAAGTAATATTTAAGCAATTTTTAATACTTTCGAATAACGGTTGAATAACTTCAATGACATATCATCAGCAATGTTCCAACGATTACAAGCATCACAATGGCTTATAACATCAAATAAAATATTCGAATAGACAAGGGCGCTTGAATGATCTGCGATTACCACTTCTGGGGCACACAAGTATACACATTCTTCAGCTGTTAAATCTAATAAGAAATTTGGCAATAAATTTTCTGTAAAATTATCTAAGTTAAATCGTGGATGTGGTTTTATATGTAAATTTATATACTTACTTTTCCATTTTTTTAATTCTAATTTATCAATTGGCAAAGACATATATACGATTTTAATTGAATTTTTATAATTATTATTAGAATGCATGAGTTTTATAAAATTGATGATTGAATTTTTTACAATCAAGTTTATTGAGCAATCAGGGTTAATTAATCTTATTTTTTTGCTAATACCCATTATTCTAAAAAAGTGGAATATCGGAACAGCAACCATCTTCCTAAAAGCTAAAAACCGCCAACCCTGTTTCCATAAAGACCGTATATTGTACAAATAGCTTGTGTAGCTTCCAAGACCCTCTTCTGTATAATAAACTTTAATTTTTGCTTGTCTAATTAGCAAAATAAAAATTATTTTATGTGGAAATGTAGAAGCACTATAAATATTGAATTTAGTATGTGAAATTTTTTCACCATAAATACTTTCAAGATTTTCAAGTATTTTCACTTTTATATTTAAAGAGTTAAGCGCTTCAGAAATAAGCACTAAGTTAGGCGTTTTTCCATTCGAATTGCCTACAAGAAGATAAACAGTTTCGATGCTTTTAACATCTTCACTTGCCATCATACTTGCTATAGCAAAAATAATTTGAGTTCGGCTAAATCCATGAATGATAATATTCAAATTTAATTCCTCAATTCCCATATTTTTCTTGGTAATTTTCTCAATCTTTTAAAAACAGCTAAATATAAAAAAAAATAATTTAAGTTTACATTTAACGCATGAATATCTTCTTTAAAGCTTAAAAGTTGGTTATGTGATAAACTACTTACCCCACCAATCTGAAATCCAACCTCAGCGTCTCTAATATATTTTATTGACCTGTACCCATCTTTCAAAATTCTTATGAGCCAGTCATAATCACCAGATATCTTATAGGTTTCATTGAAATGGTAACTTAGTGCGAGATCACGCCTTATCATGTAAGTGGGATGAGGTGGAAACCATCCCAAATAAAACTTAGTTAAATTAAATTGCCCTGATTTCATTTGTAGTACTTTTCCTTCATTAATATTATGTACTACAAGATTAGAATATAACATATCTGGCAATCCTTTTAAGTGAGAAAAGTAACTGTCAAAAAAATTTTCACCAATAAAAAAATCGTCACAATTGAGATTTATAATATAGTCTCCTTTAGATACTTCAATCCCAAAATTAATTGCATTATATAAACCCAATGGTTTTATAATAAAAACTTTTATCCGCTTATCATTGAACGATTGTGCTATCTTTATTGTTTGATCAGAGGACTCTCCATCAACTAGTATTAGTTCCCAATTAGAGTAATTTTGACATAATATACTTTTAATTGCCCGTTTGATGGTTTTTTCTCCATTCAATACAGGCATTGTAATAGAAATTAACATTATTCTTATACCTTAATATTAAATAAAAATTGTACAGCATCTTTCCAACTACAATTTGTTTTATTCATATACCTTGAAATGATATATATTTTATAATCAACCATAGCACGGTACCAGAAACCTTGAAAAAAATGAAAAAAGAATCCTGCCTTCCCATCCAAAAATCCAAGGCGTAAAAAGTAACGGTAAATCCAATATATAAAAGGCCTTATTCCTAAAGGTAATTTATTATAAACATTATTTTTTAAATATCGTTTGAATAAATTTCCACCTACATTTAACTCATTTTTTAAATTATTTTTTTCATTAGATAAAAATACATCAACGCATTCTCTTTCTGCGTACCATAAATGTTTTTTAACCCACCAGTTAATATCATTTAAATTCTCATCTATAATAGAGCCTTTAAGGTTTGAGATTTTTCCATCTACAATAATATGTTCGTCCATCCATCTGTTCTCACATACACCTTTATCAGCCCTGAAAAAACGAATTACATTTATGGGGAGTACGCCCCCATATTTTATAACCCGACCACAAAAAGAAATATATCGGTTTACCGTAAAACCAGCACAATCACCAAATGATGGAATATCTGCTTTAAACTTATATAACTCTGCTATCAATTCCTCGTCCAAATATTCATCAGCGTCTATCCTTAATATGAATTCTGCACCCTCAGCTCTAGCTAATTTAATACCGTAGTTAAATTGAGTTGCATAATTTATCCATTGATGCCTAATAAAGTTCACTTGATGTAAGCTACATATTTCTTCAGTTTTATCGCTTGATCCGCTATCTACGATTATAATTTTATCAGCGATGCCCTTCAAACTTTTTAAACATCGTTCAATATGAAGTTCTTCGTTGAGAGTTAAGATTACTGCTGTTATCATTTTTTTTTGTTCCTATGATAATTAACATGCCAAGTAAGATAGCAAATGATAAGGATTTAAACGTAGGTTGAAGATACATAGATGGCACAATGGATAGAGACAAACTAACCATAATAGAGTTAATTTTGACAGGCTTAAGAATAAATTTAAGTATACTCGTAAACATTAACGTTAAATGACAAAACACTAAAAATATAGAAAATATAAAACCTAATAATCCAAATTTCAAAAAAAAGTAAGATATTATGCTATGTGTATATCTAACCTCAAAACCATAGACTGGATTTTGGAATGTACCACCAAAACCTTTTCCTACAAATATGTTTTCTACACTTTGAGATAGATATTCTAATACAGCAAAAAATTCTACATCTTTGTTATTTAAACCATGGCCAGAAAATTTTTCAAGCAAAGCATAAAATATTGAAGTATTCACTATCAACATTAGAATACCATACAAAAATATAATTTTAACAATCAGATTTATTTTTAATGATAAAATAACAATTATTGCATAAAAGCCGATCAAGCCAATTGCTGCTCTTACTCCCATTAACAAAAACCCTATAAATACTATTACTCCTAAAAAACCAAAAAGTATTGATTGGAGATATTTCTTATTTTGCAAGCAATCTACAAAAACATGTACTAACCAGAGACCAGAAAATAAACAGGCGGGGTCTTGCATAAGGTATGTTTTATCTGAAAAGTGGCTTGACCCTATAGCATCTAAACTAGATCCAGCACCAATAATAAAACGAAAGCTAAAGCATACTCCAACAAATACCAAACCATACAAAACGTATATGTTCTCGCGTATATCATATTTACTTAAGGGGAAAAAAAGCATCAGAAATAGATATGGAACAAGATCTCTAAATATATTACCTGGAGAATTATTATTTAACATTGCTCCTATTAAACCTATTAATAAAATACTCAAAAGAAGAAATAATATAGGAAATGTAAATTTATAAGATAGCGTTTGAACTGCAATAAATGAAAAGACGATACATATAAACTGTACTATTTCAATTAATCTAAGGCTTGATGGTGTTGTCTCACCCAACAAACCCAAAACAACTAGTGATAAAAGAAGTGATGTGCTTGAAATGAAGGTTCTAGAATAGTGCATCTATTTTATCTTGTATCTTTTTAGCTGCATTATGTCCAAATATTTGATTGACCATTTCCTTTTGATTTAGCCCAATATCTTTTAATTCAGAAGGTTGAATAATTGAAAGAGATTGCTCCGTGATATTATCAATTTTTTTTATTATGCCTAATTCTATTAGTTCATGGGTAATATTATTATCTTTGTCTAAATAGTGATATGGCAAGGCCTCTGTAGTACCTTTATATGCAGTAAAATCAAATGTAGGGATGCCGCGTGAAGCAAATAGTACTGGTGCACTACTATAAACAGAAAAAACAGCAGAAAAATTTGTCTTAACTCTAGAAATATCCTCAGAAACTTTGATGATTTGATATTTATCATTATCTAAGTTCCACTTTTCAGTTTGAGTATCTCTTGGGTGATGCTTCACGTTTATTATATAACCCATTTTAGAGTAATATTTCACAATAGAACTATAATTATTCAGTGTTTCACTTTCTGCCATTGCAAAAGTACTTTCAAAGCGGCGTGTTAGTATCAGTATGGATTTTTCTATGCTTTTTTTATCAATATTTCTGAAAACATCGAGTGTTGGCGACCCTACTACAGCCATTACATCTGAATAATCATTAAACGCTGAGTTGTATTTAGTATTTTCTAAAAACAAATCACATCTTATTTTTTTGGTTTTTTTTGGTTTTGGAGTTTTAATTGAATTAGTCATTAAAGCAGTAGAGTGTGGAAAAATAACTACCTTTGATTTTGGATTTTTTCTTAAAAAAGCTTTATACAATGACTTCTCTTTAAGATTGTAATCAATGTAACATAAAGAGAAATTTTTACATTTCATTGGTACAAGAAAGCTAAGGCTTGTTGAAATAAATGAATTTAATTTTAAATTTATTACGCGATGTGGAATTAAATGTGCAAAAACTCGCTCAATAAAAAATTCTACTCGTAAAATTCGATGCGTATACTTGCTTATATTATAATGATTTATTCGCGTGTCTTTGAAATAGTCTAAATATGTTGTGTTTCTTCTTTTTGTATTAAACCTGGGAAGACTTAGACAAACATATATAAGATTTTCTGTTTCGTCTAAACTCTTTAAGTATGGTGCAATCCAGTCTAATTCTCCAGTTGAATCATTTATAAAAATGAAATGTTTTCTCAATTCAAATATCCTTTGAAATTTATAGAATTTTAAGTTCTTTAGTTACACCTACACCTAAACTTCGATGTGATGTAATTAGAATTGGCAAACCATTCAGTTCAATTATAATATTTTTCAATATTTTTGATTCCAGAGTCATCTCTATTCCTGAGGTACCCTCATCAATGATTAACAAATTTGGTTCAGAATATAGCGCTCGTGCTATTGCTACTCTTTGCATTTGGCCACCAGATAAACCTTCATTAGTTTTTAAAAGTTTTGTATTTAAATCAATCCCTGCAGAATGTAGTATTTCGTTTATTTCACATATTTCACAAATTTTTAAAAGTTTTTTATCATTTTTACAGGCGAGGTTACCTAAATCTAATGAAATATTTTCATATATACTACCGTTTAAAAATGCCACTTCCTGCGGGCAATACCCAATCTTTAGATTCTTAAAGTTAGATGGCTTACCATCTAATATTAGCTCCAATTCAGAGCGATCATTTAGAATTGATTTAAGTATCTGACTTTTTCCTGAGCCCGAGGGACCTTTTAAATGAATTAAATCACCATTAACAATGCCTAATGTATCTGATGAAATATTATAACCTTTGGTAACTATCTTATCTAATTTTGATATACTTATATTTTCATAATTTATTTTATTTAGTAATCTATTTTGTGTGGAAAAACCCTTTAACAAGGATGAGTATTTAGTTGTTGCTTTCCTAGAAAATAATAATCCTGTATAATTTTGATATCCCATTTGAAGCGCAGGTAGTATTCTAATTGCAGCAATAGCTAGTGTGCCTATAAGTGGTATTGTATTTGAGTATCCTAAGTCATAGCTGAAAACTATTGCTAAACTTAATGCAACGGTTCCCAACGCAAGAAACTCGAGTACTATTTTTGGGCCGGAAGCAAATGTTGAACTAAGTGCAAATGAATCACTAATTACAGAATTATATTTTGTATATACTTGATTTGCAGTATTTGTTTTTCCTGAAAGCTCAAAACTAATTTTTAAATTTAAATACGATTCAATAAAAGAGGTTCTTTTAAGAGATGCATTAGTTCGCCTTTCCCCTGCTTGTACTAAAAATTTTCTTGTAGTTAGAGAAACCAATCCATACGCTAAAATACTACTAAAAATTGCTATTGGACCAGCTATTGGGTAAAGTGAAATAATACTTAATGAAATTGCTAGCACAGTGACTAGAACCAAAACTAAGTTAAAAAGTGGAATGAAGAAGTAACCAATTAAGTTATCTAATTCCGTAGATAACAAACCCAGTTCTTCTCCTTTATCTAAGTTGGAACTAGCTGGCGTAACGTTCACAAACAGTTTATTTCCTATTTGTGCTCTAATTCTTTGTGAAACAAAATTACTACTTACAAGACAAGTTATTTTTAAAATAGTAGTTAAAGTTAAGACAAAAAGAAATAAAAAGAAATCATTTTTACTATAATCAGAAATTGAATAAGAGCTCACACCCAGCATTAATTCATTAACTTGTATTACAAAAAAGAATTCACAGATAGCAGATATTAGAAAAATACAAAAGACGTATCTAAGTCTTTTATACAAATAATTACCACCAATAAATTTATTAGTTAATCTACAAAAATAAATTAATTTCATATGGTTCTTCCATTTTGATAGCTAAATCTTTAATTTTGTAATTCGAAAGTTTAGATTTTTAATGAATATTTTTTGTTTACCAATTATTTATTAAATTACACTGAACAGCTTACGCACATTTATTCAACTACAGTTTATTTTGAATGAATTTTGTTATCTCATCCCATCTTGTTTTTTTTTCTTTATGGGTATTCAGTGGTTTACCTGCACTATATAGCAATCCATAAGTATTACTATATTTTTTATATTGTGATAAAAATAACGGATCATCATCAATAATGAATATTTTACTACCGTTATTAGGTACTGGAAGAAAATCATCTTTATGCCGAACAAACAAAAGTTTGTCATGACTTATGCTATTTTTCAATAGCCAATGTTTAGTATTAATTACGTTCTGCTCTTGAATAGGTCTTGATGTCAGTATTATAATTTCTGCAAATTGTTTTATTGTATTTATAGCATCTTTAGCTGCATCAATAACTTTAAGATTCCTTTTAATCCCTGATCTTCGATACTCATTCTTTGTCGTATTATATTCCTCTTTTGATAAACAATTTTTTAAATCTTGAATATTTTTTATTGCGCTCACATCGACACTATTTTTTCTGTGAAAAAATTCAAGCATTTCATTTGATGGGTAATCCACAAGGCATCCATCAATATCAATATATACACTCACCACTTTGTAAAAACTCCCACAAACAATCCACTAAACATTGCAAAATAAATTACAAATGCTTTATGCAAATTTCCTGCTTTAATTTGTTTGTTAGCTAACATTCTAGATTTATTACTAAACCCAAGTGAAATTCTAAGCTTTTTGATTGTTGTATACTCAAACCCATATCTTTTTAAATACCATACTATATTCCTCATACGATAATAATTAGGAACAAAAAGCATTTTTTTTGAAGTTCCACCACCTAAATGTTCGAAGCTTGCTTTGTCACAGAATTTTGAACTAAACCCCTTTAAACGTAACCTTATTAAATAGTCATAGTCTTCAAGGTGTCGTACTAGTTTTTCATCAAACAAACCTACTTCTTCAATAACAGCCCTAGAAAACATATAGCCTTCTGTAGGTATATCAACATATAAACCCATTCTTATTTTTGGTTCAATTGAAGTCAAGATTGTCTTCTCATAATCATAACATCGCGATCCTACCAAACCTACTCTATTATGGGTTAGAAAGGGTTTTTTCATCTCTTCAAAAAAATTTTGGCTGATATTTCTTATATCATTGTTAATTATTTGAATATAATTAGCGCCACGTGCTAATGCTATTTTTATTCCCTGATTGAAACATTTACAATATTCTGAGAATTTATTCATTCGAAAAATAATTATGTTTGGATAATTATTTTTTAGAAGTTCGAATGAGCCATCAGAACTGCAATCATCAATCACAATAATATTCCCAAGATTATCACCGCAATTTAATATCTCGTCTATACACGCACTTGTCATTATGTAGTTGTTATAATTCCTTGTAACAACTGCAACATCTGTTAATATTTTCATTTTTATTTATGCTTTTTTGTATTAAAATTTAATTTTTAGTATATTCATTTATTATTGTTAATCATTTAAAAAGTATCATATTTAACTTGGATCATGTAATCGCCCGCCTATCCCGCCGTTATAATCCAAAACAGATCCAGTAAGGAATCCTCCTTCTTGATCAGTTATACTTTTTATGAAGCAACTAACTTGGATTGGAGTTCCTATACTTTTTGATGGATGATAATTTTCAAGCTCACGAAGTTTTTCTGGCCTACCTAAAAATCCCTCTTTTAACATGCCAGTAGCTATTGCCGCAGGAGCAATAGCATTTACTGATATATTCTTTGGCGATAATTCAATTGCTAATGATCTTGTTATTGACTCTAATGCTGCTTTGGAAGCAGCATAACATGTAAATTGAGCCTTTGTAAGTTTTGAATGGATACTGGTTACATTAATTATATGGCCATCTGATAATGCAAGATATTTTGTGAAACTCTGAGCTAAAAAGAAGGGTGCTATGGTATTTACACAAAATGACTTTTGCCAATCTTCAGAGTTAATTTCTAATATAGGTTTCAAAATTTGTTCTGCAGCATTATTTATAATTACTAATTTTTTTATATTTTCTGGAAAAAATCCCTTAATTTTTTTTATGATATTTTCTCTATATTCATAATCACGTGTGAGCATAAAAAGATCAGTTTTTATTTCAAAATAGTTATCGCTATTATTTTTTTTTGAAACCTTTTTGTCTAAGCCAATGACAAGATACTCATCTTGCAAATACGTTCTAACTAATGCACCACCTATACCGCCACCAGTACCAGTTATAATTACAACTTTCATTATTTACTACTTTGTATAAAAAATTTATTTAATAATCTTATTGCTTCAACACTAGCTTTTTCAACAGCATCAAAAGTATTTGATGCATTGTGAGATCCAAGAATACATTTAGGATGTTTTAAAATTTTATGATTTTTTTCTAATGGCTCATGTTCAAACACATCTAATGCTGCAGAATTCACAATACCAGTTTCGAGACATTTTAAAAGTACATCTTCGTTGATTAATGATCCTCTCGAAACATTTATTATTCTAACTCCAGGTTTTAACTTATCTACTATCTTTTCATCAAACATATGGTAATTTTCACTTGTCAAAGCACATGCAAATATTAGAAAATCACACTGATTTAAAGACAAAGGCCAATCATTTGACAAATTAATATAACTAATTTTCATTTTAACATATGGATCCCATCCACATACATTCATTTCATGAGCGTGTGCACGTTTGGCAATTTGCAATCCAATATCACCTAAACCTACAATACCCACTGTTTTGCCTTTTAATGATATGCCCGCAGGCTTAGGCCAATTTCCGGCTCTTACTTCACGATCAATATAAAAAGCATCCCGCGCCAATCCAAGTAAATAACACAATGCTAAGTCTGCAACTTCAGCTCCAAACATATTTGGAGTATTTATAATTGGTATGCCAAGACGTTTGCATGCGCTAAAATCTACATTATCTACTCCAATACCCCATTTGACAGCTGCTTTTAATTGACCCGCAACTCCTGCTTTAAATATTTTCGCATTAGCTTGGTCATCGCCAATAATCCATCCATCGTGTTTCGGAACAATATCTAGTAATTGTTTTTCAGATAAAGTTTGCAACATCTTTGGTGCTGTTATCTCCATGTCCATCTTAGTAAAAAGTTCTTCAAATTCTTCGATTTGCCTTAACATTGGTGGACATGTAATTAAAACTTTATAGGTCATTCGATTATTCCTTTATTTTGGTAATATTGAATGAGTATTTCAGCTAAATCCCAATCAGCTGGAGTGTCAATATCAATGGATTCATATGGCTCTGTTTCTAACATTATTGGTTTTTTACCTATCCTAGCACCCGAAGCCGCAAAACTTTTTTTATTAAACAAATAAAGACTTGAATTCTCCTTATACCAAGGCTCAAGATCTTGAGTACGAATTAGCTTATTTGGGTCGTGATTTACTGGTTTAGCATTTTTATCATAAAATCGTTCTTGGATATTATTTACCGTAAATAAAGAATCTGCTTCTTTATTTTTTAAAGCAACCTTGTATTTTTCAATCGCCAACTCAATAGAGCTTTTTCTTAGTAAAGGATTAGTTGTATGTGTCATTAAATAAATATCCGCATCAACGTTAGTTATGTCGTCATTAATTATTTTATTCATAGACACAAAATCACCACATATTTCTAATTTCCTATCCCGAACTAAAATCCTCTCATTATCAATCAATCCATTTTTAGATAAAATAGCTTTTGCATCGGTATTAATTACGATTAAATCTATTTCAGGCACTGCAAGTAGAGTATCGAGTATCCATTTAAATAGAGGTCTTCCCTCTAAACATTTAAAGTTTTTACCTTTAACTCTTTCACTATTTGCTTTCATTGGTAATAGTGCAACTATTTTCATAATTTATTCCTTATTTGTGTTTAATGGGTAAAAATAGTTTTCTTTACGAATGTTTGATAGTGATCGATGGTCATGATTGCCTTTATAAGCACCCCAATATTGAGCTATCCTAAACTTTATTATTTCCGTAAATTCTTTTAATAGACAACCACTGCCAAAAGCCGAGTTCAAATCGGAAATAACTGCACTTATAATATATCGAATTGTATCGAATATACTTATATGTACATAGGGCATAATGTTTTGCAGAGCAATTGCTTCACGTTCATATCGTCGAAGTGTTTGAAACCAGTTTTCATTGTGTATATGATATACAACCGCCATAGGGATGTATCTTATTTTTCCTTCTTTTTCAAAATATCGCTTGGCTAATTCCATATCTTCTAAGCCAGTAAGATTTTCTTCAAATTTAAAGTTAAACCACACATCTCGTTTAATAGCGGAATTTGCATTATTACAAAAAAAACTTTCATTGCTATTTAAATCAACTGCTGGATAATATTTTTCAAAAACCCTCCGCTCAGAATATTTTGTAGTATCTCGGCCAATTTGTCGGCCATATGTATATCCAGACTGTTTAAGTTTAATTGGGTTTATTAGACTTAGTAACCAATTATTGTCTACCGGTACACAATGGCCCGAAATAAATACTAAAATATCTCCAAGGGCGAATTCACAGCCTAAGTTTAAAGAGCGGCCAAAAGTAAATTCATCCTTTGATATAGTTGTAATACGAGCACCAAATTTAGCGGCAATATTAAGTGTTTTATCTGTTGATCCAGAATCTACTATTACAGTCTCAATTTGAATATTATTCAACACTTGGTGATTAATTTTAGATAACAACTCACCAAGGTATTTTTCTTCATTAAGTGTTCTTATTATTATAGAGACTAGCATTATTTACATATTCTCTTTTCAACATCGAAAACAAAAGTAGATCCTGAATATGGAAAACTTTTAATTTGTTTTTTACTTAACCCAATTGAAGCGCTTGTAACCCACAACTCATTGGCCTTAGAATTGTATTTACAATTAGTAGGCCTTATTACAGGCATATTCAGACGCCCTAACACTTTTCCATCAATATCAAATATCAATAAACAAGCGCCATCCCAAAGAGAAATAACAACTAAATTATTAATTAAGCAACCACCATCTGGTGTCATATTTTCATCTAACTGAGCCCATAAGTGCTTATTTAACAACTTACCTTTTTCATCAATAGTGTATTTCCATATTTGACTATGGTGTGAATCACTGATCAAAAGACTGTTATCACTAATTTTCAAAAACGTATTAGGAATGTGTATAGTATTATCTAATAAATTCCACTTTTCACCTATAACACTATAAAGGTATCCAGCATTCAAATCTGTGTCATTTCGGTGCATAAACCCAATTAGAAAAAAATCATTGAATAAACAACCATCGTTGCTCCGAAAGTTATTTACCTCATGTTGATCTAAAAACGTCGTAACTATATTTAGTTGATTCTGCTTTCTATCAAAACTTATAATTCCAATATCACAGCCAATTGTAATAGATGTCTCGGAAATATTTAGAATTACGGAGGGTTTATAATCAAGTTTTATTTCAGAGAGTGAATCATTTTTTTTTATGAAAAGTTTATCTTTCTCAATATCAACCCACACAGCTTCATCATGATATAAAAACAAACCTTCTCCAAGAAGACAATTGCATTTTATCATTTTTTTAAATTTCAGTTTAATATCAAAAATATTTTTAGTAGGCATTTAGCAAATTGTCCAAATTCTGTATCATTATAATATAATTTATTATTATTTACTTTAGCAACTAAATAATAATAGAATTTCACACTACACAGAGATCAAACTAAAGATAATTATAAGAGAACGTGACACAAATATGAACACACCACTAATAGCGAGATCAAAACCTGCTAATTTCAATTGGGAAGACCCTTTTTCATTAGACGATCAGCTCACAGAAGAAGAACGCATGATACGCAATTCAGCAAAAGCTTACTGTTATGACAAGTTAATGCCACGAATTGTTAAAGCTAACCGCGATGAAGTGTTTCACAGAGAAATCATGAATGAAATGGGGGAGCTTGGCTTGCTTGGCTCAACAATACCAGAAGAATATGGTGGCGTTGGCGCAAATTATACATCATATGGGTTAGTTGCTCGAGAGGTAGAGCGCATTGATAGTGGATATCGCTCAGCTATGTCAGTTCAGTCATCATTGGTAATGCATCCAATTTTTGCATATGGAAATGATGAACAAAGAAATAAATATTTGCCTAAATTAGCATCTGGAGAATTAGTTGGGTGCTTTGGTCTCACTGAGCCAGACCATGGTTCAGATCCAGGGGGAATGCTATCTCTAGCGAAGCAAGTAAATGGTGGATATTTAATTTCAGGGGCAAAAAACTGGATTACAAATTCACCAATTGCTGATGTTTTCATAATTTGGGCGAAATCTGATGCTCATGAAAATAAAATTAAAGGATTCATTTTAGAGCGAGGAATGAAAGGGTTAGAATCACCTAAGATAGAAGGTAAATTTTCTTTACGCGCCTCAACAACTGGCATGATACAAATGGATGAAGTTTTTGTTCCAGAAGAAAATATACTTCCAAACGTATCTGGTTTAGCTGGTCCATTTGGATGCTTAAATCGGGCACGCTACGGCATTGCTTGGGGCACATTGGGTGCTGCAGAATTTTGTTGGCACGCAGCAAGACAATATACAATTGATCGAAAGCAATTTGGCAGACCATTAGCTCAAACGCAGCTTATTCAGAAAAAATTAGCAGATATGCAAACTGAAATTTCCCTTGGGCTACAAGGATGTTTACGCATGGGACGTTTATTTGATGAACATAAAGTTCCAGCTGAACTTATAAGTCTAATGAAGCGAAATAACTGTGGCAAAGCGTTAGATATAGCACGAACAGCGCGAGACATGCATGGTGGGAACGGAGTTTCAGATG
>Ga0206123_10000472_pt1 | contig 39729 bp, 36 predicted proteins | sample Helgoland_Spring_2_FD_160086 | JGI IMG/M metagenome (GOLD analysis project Ga0206123, IMG submission 160086) | Pelagic subsurface seawater microbial communities from Kabeltonne, Helgoland, North Sea - Helgoland_Spring_Bloom_20160316_1 | ecosystem: Environmental > Aquatic > Marine > Epipelagic ...
AACCGATTGATACGCCGTAATCGCGATAACGGCCAGCAATACGATTACTGTGATCTGCTTGGGACTCATGAGTTGCGATCCCGGCTGCGAAGATTATTCGACGGATTGCTCGAACCACTGCTGCTGCTGCCACCACTGCCGGAAGACAGCGGGATGTTGATGTCATCCCCGCTATCGGCGCCTTCGTTGGCGGCGTTCTCGGCCGTCTCGTTGCGACGTGACTTGTTCAGCATGTCCTGAATCGGCAAATACATCAGCGGACCATTGCCTCCTTGCTCGGCCAGCACCAGATTAGAGGCCGACAACACATCACCCATGGTTTCCAGATACAACCGCTCGCGAGTCACCCCGGGCGCATTCTCATACTGGGTGAGCAACTCGGTAAAGCGCGATGCTTCACCACGGGCACGGGCGATTTTCTGCTCCTTGTAACCACGCGCGTCTAGCAGTATCTGCGCCTCCTCACCCTGGGCACGGGCGACGATATCGCGGGCGTAGGCCCGAGCGAGGTTCTTCTTGCGTTCTTCTTCCTCGCGCGCCTTGATCGCTTCTTCGAAAGCGCTTTGCACCTGTTCCGGCGGCTGCGAATACTGCACGTTCACCGCAATGATGCCGACACCCGCGTTATAACCGGACAGCGTCGTTTGCATGATCTTGCGGATATTGGCGGGCAGCTTGGCACGCGAGCGATCGGTAATCTCCGGATACTCCTGCTGCATCTGCTTGATCTCGGTGCGCAGTGTGTCGTCGACATCCTTGAGCGCATCCTTTTCGGCCGGCTGCCCCGACTGTTCCTTGAGATCAACGTTTTCCAGCCCCCGATCCTTGAGCTGCTCGACCTGAACGCCTTCCTGGATGACCTGGTTCATGCGGCTGGTGCCCACGATCTCGCGGACCGCCGAACGCAACACCTGCTCGACCGTTGCATCGGGTTCGCGCAACTGGAACAGATAGTTCATGGCATCCGAGATCCGGTACTGCACCGCGACTTCGACCTCGACGATGTTTTCGTCCTTGGTCAGCATGACCGCACGGTTGCCCGCTTGACGCACCCGTTGCGTATCCACCTTGTACACGCGATCGACCGGATAAGGCAGATGCCAGTGCCAGCCGGGCTCACTAGTCTTGGCGTAATCGCCGAAGCGCAGCACCACGCCCTTTTCACCGGGCTGGACCACGTACAACCCGGTCGCCAGCCAGATCACCAGCGCCACCGGCACCAGCGCAATGAACAGCATCGGCGAGGGACCGCCAGCGCCACCCGCACCGCCGTTGCCGCCACTGCCATTACTGCCCTTGTTACCGGAAAAGCGGGCGCGCAGGCGCCGCCAGATTTGGTCCAGGTCCGGAGGGCCGCCGTTGTTGTTGCCGCCACCCCATGGATCCTGACCTTTGCCAGGCTCATTCCAAGCCATTGTATTGATCTTCCCTTAAGGCGAAACCACGATTCTATCGACCGACCCTACCCCTGTCTAACCTGAAACCCGCCATGTCATGCGACATGGCGCCCGCACCAAGAACTTGCGGGGTCTACTGCACCGGCACACCGGATCAGTGCGCGGCAATCAGTGTCTGTGTGCGCGCTATCCTGCGCTGAACCAGCGCCTGCTCGAAATCCAGGCCGGCCTGTTGCACCAGGCGTTCCAGGTCGCCCTGCGAAGCTGTCACGGACAGCAGGGTGTCGCCATTGTCCGCGAAGCGTTCCTGCTCTACCACCCCGAGATCGAACAGACGCGAGCGCAGGCGGCCGGCAGCCGCGGGTACACGCAACGTCCCGGCGATCATGTCCGGGTTGCAGTAATCGGCCAGCACAGCGCGCAACGCCTCCACGCCGTCGTCCGCCGCTGCCGACAACCACACGCTCCTGGGCACGCCGTGCGGATCGTATTCCACCCTGGCCTGCTCGCCCTCTACCAGATCGACCTTGTTGAACACTTCGATCTGGGGCACTTCGCCGGCGCCGATATCGGCCAGCACCTTGTTGACTTCGCGCGCATGGGCGCGCCGCTCGCGGTCGGCGGCATCAATCACATGCAGCAACACGTCCGCTTCCCGGGTTTCCTCGAGCGTGGCCTTGAACGCCGCGATCAGCTCCGGCGGAAGATCGCGGATAAACCCTACCGTGTCGGCCACGATCAGTGGCTCGCCGACCGGCACCGCCATGCGCCGCAATGTCGGGTCCAGGGTCGCGAACAGCTGATCCTCGGCATAGATGGATTCGCCGGTCAGACAGTTGAACAGCGTCGACTTGCCGGCGTTGGTATACCCCACCAACGATACGATCGGCGTACGCGCACGCCGGCGGGCCGCGCGACCCTGCTCGCGGCGGGCGCTGACCTTCTCCAACCGCTTGCGTAGCGTCTTGATGCGCTCGTTGAGCAGCCGCCGGTCGGTTTCCAGCTGGGTTTCGCCCGGGCCACGCAGACCGATACCGCCCTTCTGGCGTTCCAGATGCGACCAGCCGCGCACCAGCCGTGTTGCCAAATGCCGCAACTGGGCCAGTTCGACCTGGAGCTTACCTTCGTGGGAACGGGCGCGGCGGGCGAAAATATCAAGAATGAGTCCGGCCCGGTCCAGCACCCGGGCATTCAGACGTTTTTCCAGATTCCGTTCCTGGCTGGGCGACAGGTCGTGATTGAAAACCACCAGCTCGGCGCCGTGTGCGACAACCGACTCGGCGACTTCCTCGGCCTTGCCGCCACCCACGAAATACCGTGGGTCCGGCACTTTCCGGCTGCCGCCGATATGATCGAGCACATCCGCCCCGGCGGACTCGACCAACTCGCGGAACTCGCGGTCGGCCTCGGCGTATTCCGCCACCCCGAACGCGAGGTGCACGATGACGGCCGCCTGGCCGGTTGGCGGCCGTTCAAACACGTGTTGTCACACTCGGCGCGATATTAACGATTACCGTCGACCTCATCCATTTCGTCCTGCCCTCCCATTTCATCCTGCATTTCGTTACGTACGTTACGCGACGGCACGATGGTGGAGATTGCATGCTTGTAGACCATCTGATTGACAGCGTTGCGCAACAGCACCACGAATTGATCAAACGATTCGATCTGTCCCTGCAGCTTGATGCCGTTGACCAGATAGATCGATACCGGCACGCGCTCCTTGCGCAAGGCATTGAGGAATGGTTCTTGTAATGTTTGGCCTTTTGCCATGGGTACAGACTCCAGAAAAACAGCGAAAAATAATCTAATATGGCGATTTTAGCATGCGCTATAAGCGGTCATGCCAGTATTTGATGCGGCTCACGGCGCTTTGTTGAAGATCCGCCGCGTCGCTATCGAACCAACAGGCCGTTGCCAGCGACCGCAGCCATGTCAACTGCCGCTTGGCCAATTGGCGGGACGCAAAGATCGCACGCTGTACCCCCTCGTCGCGCGACATGTCCCCGGCCATGACCTGCCAGAGCTGACGATACCCGACCGCTCGCATCGCCGGTAACGAGCTGTCTAAGTCGGGACGGTTGAAAAGTTTTTCAACCTCGGCTTCGAACCCCTGCGCCAGCATGGTATGAAAACGCGCCGCGATGCGATCGTGCAGAATCTCTCGCCGGCCCGGGGCAACCACCAGCTTACGTATTGACCACGGCAGGGTGGATTCGTTCTCGCGCGCGTGGAGTTCACTGGGAGCGGACCCGGTCAGCGCATGGATTTCCAGCGCGCGCTGGATACGCTGCGCGTCGTTGGGGTGAATCCGAGCCGCGCTGGTCGCATCGATGCTGGCCAGGCGCGCATGCAACGCGCCCCAGCCGGCGCGGTCGGCCTCGTCCTGCAAACCGGCGCGGACATCATCGTCACGGCCCGGCATCTCGCTCAGACCGTGCTCCAGGGCGCGAAAATACAGCGACGTGCCGCCTGTGAGCAGCGGAAGTCGCCCCGCCGCGTGGATGCGATCGATCTCGGCCATCGCGTCGCGCCGGAAATCGGCGGCCGAATACGGCTCGGCCGGATCGCGGATGTCGATCAGCGCATGGGGCGCCATTGCCAGCGTGGCGGCGTCCGGCTTGGCGGTACCGATATCCATGCCGCGATATACCATGGCCGAGTCCACCGAGACGATCTCGGCATTCAACGCCTCGACCAGACGTACCGCCAGGCCGGTCTTGCCGGAGGCTGTCGGGCCGAGCAGAAAAACAACCCCGCGCGGGGGCGACGCCGATGGTTTCATTTGCCGCGCATGAACAGACGATCCAGACCGGCCATATCGACCTGGATCCAGCTGGGCCGGCCATGATTGCAATGCCCGGCGCGCTCGGTGTGTTCCATGTCCCGCAGCAACGCGTTCATTTCGGCAAGCGTCAGACGCCGGCCGGCCTTGACCGCGGCCTTGCAGCCCATATCCGCCAGCACATCGTCGAGCGCATCACGCACGCCGTCCGGGCCACGCATGCCGTCATCCAGATCGGCGATCATGTCATAGGCCAGCGCAACGTAATCGCCGCCGGCGAGCAAAGCCGGCACACCACGCAAGAGCGCCGTAGTCGGACCGCTTCGGGACAACTCCAGCCCTACCGCGGCCAGTGCCTGCGAATGGTGCTCGACCGCTGCGGCCTCGGTCTCGGCCAGCGACAGCGTTTCCGGCACCAGCAGGCGCTTGCACTGGATATCGCCCGCCGAGTATTCGCGCTTGAGCTGCTCATACAGCACGCGCTCGTGAGCAGCGTGCATGTCCACCAGAATCAATCCCTGCTCGTTCTGCGCGAGAATATAGATATCGTGCAGCTGGGCGAGCGCGAAGCCCAGCGCCGGGGTGTCTGCGGCGGCGCGCGGGTTACCGGCCACGGACTCCTCGGCTGGTATAGCGGCCGGCATCTGGAACCGATAGCTCGCATCGGCCTCGGCGACGCCGGGCCGCGCCGCCAGATCCAGCGCGCCGCTGGGCCCGGCCATCATACCGTGGCCGGATATCCCGGATGCTGGCGGTTGCGCGGCTGCTGCATCTTCGGCGCCAACATCGTGCGTGTTCTGGCTGACCGGCAGATCAACCTGGCGCGCCGCATGCGGCCGGGCCTCGACGGCTGCCAGGGCGCGGCCGATGCTGCGGAACACGAAATCGTGCACCAGCCGCGACTGGCGAAAACGCACCTCGGCCTTGGCCGGGTGTGCATTGACGTCGACCTGGCGCGCATCCAGCGTCAAGAACAGCGCGAACGCAGGGTGACGCTGACCGTGCAGCAGATCACGGTAGGCCAGCCGTACCGCATGATTGAACACCTTGTCGCGGATCGGCCGTGCGTTGACGCTACTGTACTGGCGATCCGCCTGGCCACGGGAAAAGCCCGGCGTCGCAACCCAGCCGGTCAAGCGCATGCCGGCCGCCTGTTCGTCGACAGCGATCGCGTGGTCATCGAAGGCACCGCCGATCAAACGAGCGACCCGCGCCCGCGCCGCACTGTCGTCGCCTGCCGGCGTCAGGCTCATGATTTCGACACCGTCGTGACGTAACGAAAAACCCACGTCGAAACGCGACAGCGCCAGTTGGTTGAACGCCTTGCGGATGTGCTGGAACTCGGTCGCCGGCGTGCGCAGGAATTTACGCCGCGCCGGTATGCGGGCGAATAACTCACGGACTTCGACACGGGTGCCCGACTCGAGCGCCGCCGGGCGCACATCGCTGTCGCGGTGCGGCGCAATCGCCCAAGCGCGGTCGGCACCGGCGACGCGCGAGATCAACGTCAGCTCGGCGACCGAGGCAATACTGGCCAACGCCTCGCCACGAAAGCCCAGGCTCGCCACCGATTCCAATGCTTCCAGACTATCGATCTTGCTTGTGGCATGGCGCGCGACAGCCAGTGCCAGCTCATCGGCGCCGATACCGCCGCCATCGTCACTGACCACGATGCGCCGCAGACCGCCCTGCTCGATATCGATATCGACTTGGCGCGCGCCCGCATCGAGACTGTTCTCGACCAGCTCCTTGACGATGGACGCCGGGCGCTCGACCACCTCGCCGGCGGCGATCTGGCTGATCAGTTGGTCGTCTAGCGGGTGGATGAGCATGTCGGAGCGTATCGGTCGGCCGGAAGAAACAGCGTGGCTATATAACACCTTATTTTACAGCTTCAGCAAGGCGGGAAGCGGTCAACTGTCCAGCGCATCACACCGGCGATATGGGCATGCGACATGACGAAGAACGCCCGATATCTTTTCTTGACTCATTCAAGAAAATAAATGATTATGAAATCGCTATGAGTCGAGAAGCAACGTCCACCGTCCACGAGCTGCGTAACAGCGGTCTGCGGGTCACGGCCCACCGCTACGCGGTGCTCGAATGGCTGATTGATCATCCCCATGCGAGCGTCGAGCAGGTTCATGGCGGCGTATGCGAGCGTCTGGGTTCGATCTCGAAACAGGCGGTCTACGATGTGCTGGCCGCCTGCGTCGATGTCGATCTCGTACGACAGATCAAACCGGCCGGGCACTCCGCCCGCTTCGAGCGTCGCACCGGCGACAATCATCATCATCTGGTCTGCCGCAGCTGCGGCCGGATCGAGGATGCCGATTGCCGGACGGGCAGAAAACCGTGCCTGACCCCGGGGCACGACCACGGTTTCGACATCGACGAAGCCGAAGTCGTGTTCTGGGGCCACTGCCCGGCCTGCCGGACCCAGACCATGCCAGCACTGGACGGTCACGTTTAATCGACAGAGCAAAAACCGGCGTGGCGACCCCGCCGTGCCTTGACAAACGGAGGATACAACCTTGACAGACGATATTCGCAAAACCGAAACGACGACCGCCGGCGAACCCTATCCGAGCGATGAGCATTCGCTCTCGGTCGGCAGCGACGGCCCGATCGTACTCCACGACCATTTCCTCATGGAGCAGATGGCCCACTTCAACCGGGAAATGATTCCGGACCGCCAGCCCCACGCCAAGGGCGGCGGTGCCTTCGGCCACTTCGAAGTCACCGAGGACGTCAGCGCCTACACCAAGGCCGACTTCCTGCAGAAAGGCAAGAAGACCGACATGGTCGCGCGCTTCTCCACGGTGGCCGGCGAATCCGGTAGCCCGGACACCTGGCGTGACCCGCGCGGCTTCGCGCTGAAGTTCTACACCGAAGAAGGCAACTTCGACATGGTGGGCAACAACACGCCCGTCTTCTTCGTGCGCGACCCGATGAAGTTCCAGCATTTCATCCATTCGCAGAAGCGTCGTGCCGACAACGGCCTGCGCGATCACGACATGCAGTGGGATTTCTGGACGCAGTCGCCGCAATCCGCCCACCAGGTCACCTGGCTGATGGGTGATCGCGGCATCCCCGCAACCTGGCGCCACATGAATGGCTATTCCAGCCACACCTACATGTGGGTCAACGACGCCGGGGAGCGGTTCTGGGTCAAGTACCACTTCAAGACCGATCAGGGCATCAAGTGCCTGACCCAGGACGATGCCGATCAGATGTGTGCCACGGACAACGACTACCATCGGCGCGATCTGTTCGACGCGATCAAGCGCGGCGACAATCCGACCTGGACCCTGTACATCCAGATCATGCCCTACGAGGACGCCAAGACCTACCGGATCAGCCCGTTCGACCTGACCAAGGTCTGGCCGCACGAGGACTATCCGCTGCACAAGGTCGGCACCATGACGCTGAATCGCAACCCCACCGATTTCCACTCGGAAATCGAGCAGGCGGCGTTCGAGCCCAATAACATGGTCCCCGGCACCGGCGTATCGCCCGACAAGATGCTGCTTGCCCGTACCATTTCGTACGCGGACGCCCATCGGGCCCGTCTCGGCGTGAACTACAAGCAGATTCCGGTCAACGTGCCGAAGTCGCCGGTCAACAGCTACACCAAGGGTGGCGCAATGCGCATCCAGAAGGTGAGCGACCCGGTCTATGCGCCCAACACCAAGGGCGGCGCCCACGCCAACCCGTCGGCCTACCCGGGCAACAACGTCTGGGAAGCCGATGGCGAAATGGTTCGCGAGGCCTACAAGCTGCGCAAGGACGATGGCGACTTCAACCAGGCCAACGATCTGGTCAACAAGGTCATGAACGACGACGAGCGCGAACGTCTCGTGGACAACGTGTCCGGCCATCTCTCGAATGCTGTCGGTGAGGATGTCCTCCAGCGGGCTTTCGAATACTGGCGCAATGTCGACCAGGCGATCGGCGATCGCATCGAGAAGACCGTTCGGGAGAACCTGAAAGCGGCCTAGCTCGAAGCCTCGGTCGTATCGACCGCATTATGGCGGCGCGTCTACCGGGCGCGCCGCTTTTTTGTGGGCGCTACGAAGCCGGCTGGGCCTGCAGCCGGCGCCTGAAACGCTCGCGGCGACGGTTGTGCGCCCGGGCGGTCACTGGACCATGCCACCACAACGGCCCTGCCCAGCCGATCCCGGTACCGTCGGCGAAGTCGATCAGGCACGGCCGACGCGCGCAACGGTAATGCTGTGGCGTTTTCCCTGTCAGAACAGCCGACAGATTATGCGCCAGAGTCGCGGCCTGCCGCTCGCTGTCGCCGGACCAAAGCGGCCCGTGATTCATCAGGTAAGCGCATCCGCCACTGGCGAACACACGCGAATCCAGCGGCGAACAGAGCCGTGTATCGACCTGCAGCCCATCGTCACTGGCAGGTAGACCGGTCGCATGAATCAAGGGCTTGCCAGCGACCCGATGGCCCATGACGACATGATCCGCCGGAAAGCGCCGGCCGTCACCGCTGATCACGGCCCGTTCGTATAAACGCTCGATCGCGGTATTGAATACGATATCCACGCCTCGCCGGGACAGCTCGCGCGCCAGACGCTGCGCCGCCCCGCGCGGCGCCCCCGGCACCAGCCGGTGGGCGTCCGTGTAGAGCGACAAACGACACGAGCCGGCCACATCGGCGCCAGCCAGCCCCGCCGCGACTTCCGCTGCCAGCGTATCGCCACCCGCGATCGCGATTCTCGGCCGTGCACCACGCGCACAATCGGTCGCCAGAACGCTGCGCAATCGCTCCAACGACGCCGCCGACGCGCCGTCCCATACGCTCGGCTCCAGACCCGTACGATCCGGCGCGGCCGGCTCGACATGACAAAAGCCCACGTTGATTGAAACCGCGTCATAATCAAGCATCGCACCATTGGCGAGGCCGACCCGTCGTGCGTCGGTGTTGAGCCCCACGACACGCCCGACCTGCAAGTCGATACCACGATTGCCGCACCACGGGGAAAGCCGGATACGCCGCCTGTCGCGCGGTGCCCGACCGGCCAGCAATGCCGCTACCGAGCCGCCGTACCAGAAGTTGCCGGGCGCGATGAGCGTCACACCGATATCCGCCGACCGAAACGACTCCGCGCGCGCCAGCAGCACCATGTGCGCATGGCCCGCACCGACCAACAACACGCGTTTCATATCGCCACGCGCAACCAGAGCAGGACAGCCAACGCAACAACCAGTAGCGCGATCACACGCTCGGCCCAGTACTGCACCCGCAGGCTCGCCAGCCGGCGCGCAAACCCCATTCCGGCAACCGTGCCCAGCACATACAACCCGGCCGTATAACCCGGAATCGTTGGAGCCAGCATGAGTTGCGGCGTGGCCGCAGTCGCAGCCAGCACCGCGACCACCAGTACGGCCGTACCGGCCGCCAGAGTATTCTGGCCGGGTGCCGAGCGATCGGCCATACGCACGATCCCGCTGCCGCCTGCTGCGCATAATGCCGCCAGCAACGCATTCGCCGCCCCCGCACACACAGCGCGAAGCTGCACCGCAGCCGGATACCGGTCGCTGGTCACGGCTTCGGTCAAGGGTCGACGGGGCGCGTGCCACAGTGCCGAGGGCGCGATCTGCCCCCCGCCGGATCGCACAAGCAACAGGCCGCCAGCGATGGCCGCCAGAGAAAAAATACTGACCAGAACGAACGCCGGCAGCGCCTGCGCCAACCAGGCCGCGGCTATCGCAACCGGAAGGCCTCCCAGCACGGCCATCAATACCAGCGTGGAATTGCATTGGCGCGCCCGCGCCGCGTCTCCCGCAGCAACGGCCGCGCACAACGCCAGCCCGGCCAACGCTACCGGTAGACTCGCGTGCAACTCGATCCCCACCACCAACACCAGCAGGGGCAGCGCCACGAAGGCACCGGCAAAGGCGGACAGCCCGTAGGCCAGACCGGCGATTACACCGACAATAAGACTCAAACGATCCGTACTCCGGGGACAGCCGTTGCGCGACCGGGCAACGAGCGGAACCAGCTCCGCAGTCTAGCGCAAACCCGCCACCTGCTGACTGCCGGCCGGAATCCGGAGTTCGTCCCCGACGCGCAAGACGCCTTCATCCAGCTCGTTGTGGCTGCGCAGCCGACTGACACTGATCCCGTATTGCATCGCGATCTCCGACAGGGTTTCACCACTCTCGACCTCATGTAACTGCCCGTCGGCCACGATCGTGGACGGCCGGTAGCTGGCGAAATAGCCGTTGATACCCTGCAACATGGCCCGCGCCAGCTTCTTCTGATACCCCGCCGTCTTGAGTCGGCGCTCTTCAGCCGGATTGGATATGAACGCGGTCTCTACCAGAAACGACGGAATATCGGGTGACTTCAGCACCATGAAGCCGGCCTGCTGGATCTCGGCCTTGTGTAGTGATCCCAGATCTCCAAGCTGTTCGAGCACGCGCCTGCCAGCGTCCAGGCTCGCCTCGATGCTGGCGCTCTGGGACAGATCCAGCATGAACGACGCGAGGCCATCATCCTTGTCCTTGAGACTGACGCCACCCACCAGATCCGCCGCGTTTTCACGCCGCGCGAGCCAACGCGCATGTTCACTGGTGGCGCCGTGGTGCGACAACGCATAAACCGAGGCGCCACTGGCGTGAACACCGCCCGGGGCCGCATCGGCATGAATGGAAATGAACAGATCGGCCTTGGCCTTGCGCGCCTCGACCATGCGCTGTCGCAGGCCGATATAGCGATCGCCGGACCGTGTCAGAACCGCGCGCATGTTGGGCTGAGCATCCACCATCGCACCCAGGCGGCGCGCGATCTGCAGCACGACATCCTTTTCATAAGTACCGCCCGGGCCGTGCGCGCCCGGATCTTTGCCGCCGTGGCCGGCATCGATGACGATCACGATATCCCGGGACGGTTGCTCCGGCTTACGAGCGACCGGTTTGGACTTTGCGGGCGATTGCGATTGTGCCGTCGACGCGTCGGAAACCTGGGCCATGGCAGCGGCGTTGTTATCGGCCGCCGATTCGTGGGCAGCGTCGCTTGCCTGATTGGTGCGGGCCTTGCTCTTGTTCCGGGTTGTGTCCCCGTCGTTGGTCGCCACTTGGTTGGACGCGCCAACGTTACCTTCTCGCAAGTCGACGACCAGCCGGTAACCGTGATCGGCGTCGGGCGGCAGCATGAAACTCTCGGGCGACACGCGCTCCTCGAGATCGAGCACGAGACGTACGTCGGTCCTGTGGCGCACACCACTTCGTATCTGCTTCACCAGGCCGCTGCCAGCCATCTGATCGCGCACCGAGGCGGCCGTGCGTGTATCCGGCACATCCACCACCAGACGTAGCGGATCCTCGAGCATGAACAACTTGGGCTGCGTGCCATCCGACAGATCGAACACGACGCGCGTCTTGTCGTTCGACGCCCAGAGGCGCACATCCTTGAGCGTGGCCTGTCGCGCCATCGCTGTCGTACACAGGCTCAGCAGAAGCCCGAAAACAAGCCATTGCAAGCTCGTGCGCATGAGGTACCGCCTTGACCTTATCGGCCCGTGGAAATCTCCCATCGCAAGGCTAGCGCCGTTTTTCGGCAATGACAATCTTTTTTTATCAATTGAAACAGTATTTAGGCAGTGCCTCCTTTATATCCACTTGAACGAAGAGAGCTATCTCGCATTTTGGAGTGCGGATAAAAAAGCGCTACCTTGGTGGGTTTGCGCCGAAATATGCGCCATACGGCCCTCGTCGGCATATTGCAGCGCAATCGTCAGGTCCAGCGGCGGCAAAAAGCCGGCGCCACGGTCGGGCCACTCCACGAACAGCCAGTCGCGCCGCGTATCGATCTCGCGCACGCCCAGATATTCCAGTTCTTCGGGATCGGCCAGCCGGTAGAGATCCAGGTGATGAAACACGCGGCCGGCTACGCTGTAGGGCTCGACCAGCGTGTAGCTCGGTGATACCACCGCACCGACATGGCCCAATGCACCGAGAACAGCGCGCGCCAGTGCTGTCTTACCGGCGCCGAGTTCGCCGGCCAACGCCACCACCAGACCGTTGCCCGTGTGCTCAAGCGCGGTGGCGATGCGTCTGCCCAGGGCGTCGGTGGCCGCCGGGCCGGGCAGTTCAATCATGCCCGCCCGGGATTGACGTAATGCCGGATGAACGGGATCAGATCCATGGGCAACAGCCCTCGCTCCCCGTCCGCCTCGGCCGCGGCATCACCCGATCGTGCATGCACATAAACACCCATGCTGGCGGCTTCGCCCGCCGTCAACCCCTGCCCGTAAAGGCTCGCGATCACGCCGGTGAGCACATCGCCCATGCCACCGACGGCCATGCCGGGATTGCCGTAGGTACACAGCCAGAGTTCTTCGGGGGTAGCGATCAAACTCCCGGCGCCCTTCAGGGCAGTGACGGCGTCATAGTGGCGGCTGATGTCCCGAGCTGCAGTCACGCGGTCGTCGACTACCGCGCGGGTCGCACAATCCAGCAAGCGCGCCGCCTCCCCCGGATGCGGGGTGAGTATCCAGTTGCCGCGGCTACTGGGGGTACGCGCCAGACGGTTGAGAGCATCGGCATCCACCACGAGCGGCTTGTCGCTGTCCATGACGGCTTGCCAGAGGGCGTCGGCCCAGTCGTCGCTGCCCAGCCCCGGTCCAATCGCGATCACGTCCGCCGCATCGATCAACGACTGGATCGACTCGCCCGACGCCACGCCACGGCACATCAGCTCGGGCCGGGCCTGACTCATCGCGCCAGCGTGGTCGGCATGACACGCCACGCTCACCAATCCGGCACCGGCGCGCAGAGCGGCTTCCGCCGTCATGCGGATCGAGCCGCCCATGCCGCGATTACCGCCCACGCAGAGCACATGGCCATTTTCACCCTTGTGGGTATTGCGCGAACGTGGCCGCAGAACCCGCTTGAGCGCGCGGTGTGCCAACCGGCGCGCAACATAGGGTTCGTTTGCGTAAAGCGCCTCCGGGGCATCCAGCGCACTGAACGCCAGGCTGCCACAATGCACCGGCCCTTCGCCGGTCAGCAGACCCAGCTTGAGCCCGATAAACGTCACCGTCGCGTCGGCGCGTACCGCATGCGCCCAGACATGACCGGTGCTCGCGTCGATACCGGAGGGTATATCCACTGCGAACACGCCCGTCCCGCGCTCGCCTGCATCATTGATCCGCTCGATCGCATCCGCGAACCCACCCTCGACATCGCGGTTCAGTCCGGTTCCCAGCAGAGCATCGACCGCCACATCCGCATTGATGGTGACGTTGTCAAAACGCTCGATACGTCCGCCGGCGGACACGAATTCCTCGGCAGCACGTGCGGAATCGCCCGCAAGATCATCGGGATCGACCAGACACAACAACTGCACCTGCCAACCCGCCTCGAACGCCTGCCGGGCCACCAGAAAACCATCGCCACCGTTTTTGCCCGGCCCACAGAGCACGCAGACCCGGCCCGGCATCGCCCAATGCCGGGCCAACTCGGCGTATGCCGCGCGCGCGGCACGCTGCATCAACTGGAAGCCGTCGTCGCAGTATTCATCGATGAAACGGGCATCGAGCGCGGCCACCTGTGCCGCGTCGTAAACCCGTTCCGGCAGATATTCTCGGGATTCGCTCATATCGACATCATAACGCCCAGCGCATCGCGACACTTCGTACGCATTCATCCGCGGCCATCGGCCTACGGCGTCCTGCCGCCGCACACCGCGCGTCCCTCACGTGTGTTCATTTACGCTCATTCACATCCGGTCGCGAACTGTCCACTCTTGCGACGGCGCGGCCCGCACAGTCAATCGCGATCCAGCCCCCAGGCATTACGGACACGCGCAAGCAGCGTTTGCGTGGAGGCGTCATGGGCCACCGGATCGGCGGTGCCGTCCATCTCGCCGAGCAGCTGGTCAGCCATGGTTTTGCCCAGTTCCACGCCCCATTGATCGAAACTGTTGATATTCCAGATCACGCCCTGAACGAATACCTTGTGTTCGTAGGCGGCCATCAGCGCCCCCAGTGACGCGGCATCGAGCCGCTCGAGCAGCAGAACCGAACTCGGCCGATTGCCGTCGAACCGGCGTGCTGCCAGCCGCTGCTGCAGTTTCTCGCCGGAAAGACCATCGGCCGCCATCGCGCGGGCGAGAGCTTCGGGGTCGCGGCCGCGCATCAAGGCTTCGGCCTGGGCCAGACAATTGACCACGCGTTGGCGCTCCCGCTCGTCGCCGCCGGCCTCGGGCGTGGACAACGGCAATACGAAATCCACGGCCGCCGCCAATTCGCCCTGATGCAGCATCTGGAAGAACGCATGCTGGGCATTGGTCCCGACACTACCCCACACCGTCGGCACGGTGGCCACACTGGCCGGCTCACCGTCACGGGTCACTGCTTTGCCGTTGGATTCCATCTCCAGTTGCTGCAGCCAGCCGGGCAGATCCACCAGTCGCTGCGCATAGGGCACGATCGCCTGCCCCGAAAGCTTCAGGAAATTCCGGTTCCAGACACCGACAAGACCGAGAAGCGCCGGCAGGTTGCGCTCGATGGGCGCCTGCTCGAAGTGGGCATCCATGGCGTGGGCGCCGGCGAGCAGCTCGTCGAAGACATCCATACCCAGCGTTAGCGCGATCGACAGGCCGACCGCCGACCACAAAGAAAACCGCCCGCCGACCCAGTCCCAGAAACCGAACATGCGGGTAATGCCGAACGCGTGCACGGCCTCCTCGTTGCACGACACCGCAACGAAATGACGGGCGATATCCGCTTCACCCGCACCGGCCCCGAACAGCCAGCGCCGGGCGACGCGGGCATTGGCCAGCGTTTCCGCGGTACCGAACGACTTGGAGGCCACGATGATCAGCGTGGTCTCGGGGTCGAGCCTCGCGAGGGTGTCGTCCAGATCCGCCGGGTCCACATTGGCGACGAAATGCGCGCGTGGGCCATCGTAGTCACGAGCCAGCGCCTGGCAGACCAGCCTCGGCCCGAGATCGGAACCACCGATACCGATATTGACGACATCGGTCATGGGCCGCCCGGTAAAGCCACGCCAATCGCCACCGCGCACCTCACCGGCGAATTCACGCATCGCTGCACGTACGCGATGAACCCCGTCGTGGAGCGGATCGGCGTCCGGCCGGCGCAACGCCACATGCCACGCCGCCCGAGCCTCACTGTTGTTGATGGTCGCACCGGCGAAAAGCGCCTCGCGGGCGTCGTAAAATCCCTGTTGCTCGGCAAGCCGTACCAACGCGTTCGTCACGCGTTCATCCACGCGCTGTTTGGAATAGTCGAGCGTAATGCCGGCTGCGTGCAGACTCAGCCGCGACGCGCGCCGCGGATCGTCGGCAAACAACGCATCCACACGCTGGCACCCGGCTTGCGCTGCCAGTGCTTCCAGCTCGTGCCACGCCGGTTGTCGATTGGGGTCACTCACCCGCGGGCATCAACCTTTTCGCCGCGTCAGGCGGCCTGTACCGGAATCGCGTTGCGACTGTGGCTGACGTTGTTGTGCTCGTCGAGATAGATCAGACGCGGCTTGTACGACTGTGCCTCGCCCTCGGGCATCCGCGCATAGGCGCAGATGATCAAGCGATCGCCGGGGCTCGCCTTGTGGGCCGCGGCGCCGTTGACGGAGATGATCCGGGAGCCGGATTCGGCGCTGATCGCGTAGGTGGAAAAACGCTCGCCGTTGGTGACGTTGTAGATCTCGATCTGTTCGTAGGCAAAGATGCCGGCCGCATCCAGCAGATCGGTGTCGATCGCGCAGGAGCCTTCGTAGTCGACTTCGGCGTGCGTGGTGCAGGCGCGGTGCAATTTTGCTTTCAAAAGCGTGACTTGCATAACAATACCCAGTTGAAATCAGGGCGAAAAATCGTATCGAGGATACCGAAAAATGGGGCTCGATACCACCAGCGCCTGTTAAGGAGAGTCTGTTCCGTATCCGTCTATTCGACCAGCACACCCTTGTTGTCGATCAGGCGGGCACGGCCGAGGTGGCCGGCCGCAAGCACCCGGAACCGACGGGTATCGACGTCCGGCCGCGTCAGATCCGCGCGACGAACCTCGAAATAATCCGGTTCGATGCCGGCGTCGGCCAATCGCGACCAGCCACGCGCCTCGAGTGCCGGATAATCGCGTTCGCCGGCCGTGAGACGGGCAATGCAGTCGTCGATGGCCGCAGCCACCGTAGTCGCCTGCCCACGCTGGTCCGCGTCCAGGTACTGATTGCGCGATGATCGCGCCAGGCCATCGGCTTCACGGATGGTAGGCACGCCGCGGACATCCACACCCATGCACAGATCCTCGACCATGCGCCGGATCACGGCGAGCTGTTGGTAATCTTTCTCGCCAAAAAAGGCTGCATCCGGACGCACGAGATTCATCAGCTTCGTGACAATCGTGGCCACACCCTCGAAATGACCGGGGCGCCGGCTGCCACAGAGCATATCGGTGATGCCGCGCACATGTACCGTCGTTGCGGTACCGCCGGGGTGCGGGTACATCTGCTCGACGCTGGGCGCGAACACGGCATCGGCACCGGCGGATTCGAGCGCGGCAATATCGGCATCGAGTGTGCGGGGGTAAGTATCCAGATCGTCGTTGGGGCCGAACTGCAACGGGTTGACGAAAATACTCACCACGACCCGGTCGCAATCGCGCATCGCGGCCTGCACGAGCGCAAGATGGCCCGCGTGCAGGTTGCCCATGGTCGGCACCAGACCGACCGTACCCGGGGCCCGGCCACGCCACAGCTTCAGCTCGTCTACCGTGTGGAGTATCCGCATGCGTGCGCGATTTTCAGGAAAACGCGTGCTCGGCGGCCGGATAACGGCCGTTTCTCACCTCGGCAACATAGTCCGCAACCGCTGCGTCGAGCGTATCCGCACCGTCCATGTAATCCTTCACGAAGCGCGGCTTGCGCCCAGGCGACAACCCGAGAATGTCGTAGATGACCAGGATCTGGCCGTCCGTATCGGGCCCCGCGCCAATCCCGATGACCGGCACTTTCGCGTTGGCCGTGATCTCGGCCCCCAGCGCCGACGGCACGCATTCCAGCAGGATCACGTCCGCGCCGGATTCCTCGAGCAGCTTGGCATCGCGGATCATGGTTTGAGCAACCGACGAGTCGCGGCCCTGGAGCTTGAATCCGCCCAGTTTGTGGATCAGCTGCGGCTGCAGGCCGATATGGGCACAAACCGGCACACCGCGCATGCTCAGATGCTCGATGGTGTCGGCCTGGATTTCGCCGCCCTCGAACTTGACCATCTGCGCGCCCCCTTCACCCATCAAGCGATGCGCCGTGTCCAGCGCATCATGCTTGGTGGCATACGAAAGGAACGGCATATCGGTCATCAGAAAGGAGCGATTCAGGCCTGCCGCGGTGATACGGCTGTGATAGACCATGTCATCGACCGTAACCGGCAAGGTCGTCGAATGGCCCTGCACGACCATGCCCAGCGTATCGCCAACCAGCACCACGTCCACTCCGGCGCGGTCCTCGAGTGCGGCAAAGCTGGCATCGTAGGCCGTGAGGCAGGCGATCTTGTCGCCGGATGCCTTCATACGATTGAGATCCGCGATCGTGACAGGCTTGGTGTCACGATCCTGCATATGGGGATAAGCACTGGTGTTCATGGCGCGCGACTATAGCATTATTGCGGCGGGCCAATAAGGCAGCCCGTACTCTATTGCCGCGTCGACCGCATTCGCGCCCGGCCGTTCGCCTGCACTGTGTACGGATCAGCGCTTCCCGATATCCGTGACTCCTGCGTCGTCCTGCAATGCAGACAGGAGACGCTGGTAGTCGGCCTCGCAATGCACCAGATCGAGCGCATCGGCATCGACCCGGATGACGTGCGCGGCGTCATAATCGGCAAAGAACTGCTGATAGGCCGCCACCACGGACACCATGTAATCGCGCGTCAGGCCTTGCTCGGCTTTGCGGTCGCGCTGTTCGACCCGCGCCATCAGCACATCCACCGGGGCATGTAGATAGATCACCTGCTCCGGCGTCGGCGCCTGCCAGGCGAGGCGCGCATAGATATCCTCATAAAGCGCAAGCTCCGGCCCCGACAGCGTCAGGCGCGCGAACAACGGGTCCTTTTCGAACATGAAGTCCGCCACGCAACCGGAATCGAACATATCGGTCTGGCGCAGCGCGTCGATCTGACGGGCGCGCTGCAACAAGAAGAACAGTTGCGCAGACAGCGCGTGACCGCGCGGGTTGTCGTAGAACGCCCCCAGAAACGGGTTGGCATCCGGCATTTCCGGCAGGACCCGCGCGTTCAGGCTAAGCGCCAGACGCGCAGTGAGCGTACTCTTGCCCACGCCGATCGGCCCCTCGATCGCGATATAGGCGCCCGGTTTCATGCGATGTCCCAGTGTTCGATACCACTGCGATCGATCGCATCGGCAAGCGTCGCGACCCGGCCCGACCGGCCCAGCACGAGCGCGGGTGCAATCTCGGCCAGCGGCACCAGCACGAATGCCCGCTCGTGCGCCCGCGGATGCGGCAGCGTCAGCCGCGAATGCGCCAGCACGGAATCGTCGAAAGCCAACAGATCGAGATCCAGCGTACGCGGCCCCCAGCGTACGTCCCTTACCCGGTCATGGGCCGCCTCGACAGCCTGCAACAAGTCCAGCAGCGCCAGCGACGACAGCGGTGTAGCCACCGCGGCACAGGCGTTGCAGAAATCCGGCTGGCCGGGCGGGCCGCCCACCGGCGTGGTCCGGTACAGCCGGGAGCGGGCCAGCAGTTGCAGCTTATCGTGTCCAGCGAGTTCGCCCAGCGCACTGCGAAGCTGATGCGCCGGCGATTCCAGATTGCTGCCCAGGCCGATCCAGGCGACATGCGGGGCGTTCATGCCCACTCCTTCAGAGCGAGGTGGTTTATGGTTCGGATGCCGACGTCAGACGCTATCCCGCTGCCGACGCCGACCGCCACGTCGGTTGCGCGGTCCACGGCGCGACGGCGCATCGGACCCGGGTGCGGGCATGCTGTCGTCGTTCTGGATCTCGGTCCACCAGTGGGCGAGTTCGGCATCCACTTCGCCCACTTCGGCGCGCAGCAACAGAAAATCGTAGGCCGCACGGAATCGGGGATGGGCGATCAAACGAGCGGGCTGCTTGCCGCGGCGTTTGTGAAAACGCGGCTGCAGCTGCCATATCTCGCGCATGGGAATGGAAAACCGCTTGGGAATCGCCACCAGCTGAACCTGGTGCGCCACTACCCTGGCCTGAGCACTGGCGAGTGCCGGAGCACCCGGCATGCCGTCCTGTTCCAGCGAGGCCGCCATCTCCCGAACCGCCGGCCACAACAATGCAGCAAAGATGAACGCGGGCGTGACCGGTTTGCCGGCTTCGATACGCGACGCCGTATTCCCGATCGCTTTCTCGATCAGGGCTTCGCTGGCCGCGCCGGCCGGTGAATCCAGCACCGCCACGGTCTGGTCGAACAGCGGCTCCAGCAGATCATGTTCGCGCAACATGCGGTAGACGCTCGGCCCGGCCGAGTTCATCAACAGTTTGAGCACTTCGTCGAACAACCGCGCGGGCGGCACGTCGGCCAGCAGCGGTGTCAATTCTCGGGGCGGGACCGCAGCATCGTCGATGGTCAGCCCGAGCTTGGCGGCGATACGTACCGCGCGGATCATGCGCACCGGGTCCTCGCGATAGCGGGTGTCGGCGTCGCCGATCAGGTGCAACCGGCGGGCTTCGACATCCGCCATGCCGCCGACATAGTCGTGTACGCAATCGTCCGCGATATCGTAGTACAGCCCGTTGATCGCGAAATCGCGCCGACGCGCGTCCTCGGCTATGGAGCCGAATACATTGTCGCGCAGCACCCGGCCTGCATCATCGAGTTCGCGCGTATCCGCCCCGGCTGCAGCGGGATCGGCGCGAAATGTCGATACCTCAATGACTTCGCGGCCGAAGCGGACATGTGCGATGCGGAACCGCCGGCCGATCAGGCGCGCCTTGCGGCCGAAGACCGCGACGACCTCTTCCGGCTCGGCATCGGTGGCGACATCGAAGTCCTTGGGCATCACCCCCAGCAGCAGGTCGCGTACGGCCCCGCCCACCAGACAGGCCCGGTAACCGGCGGCTTGCAAATCCTCGAGCACCTGCAGCGCTCCATCACTGATCTGTTCGCGGGCAATGCCGTGCTCGCCCGGCGCTATGACACGTAACTCGTTGATGTTGTCGTCCTGGTTGGCATTAACAAATTTATTGGCCCGACAGTTTACAACGTAACCGCACCATGCCGGGATTCGCTGCTAAGCTGACATGTTTAACACTTCGGTGGCGAGTCCATGAAATACAACGAATACGTTGCCCACGACGCGCTCGGCCTGGCCCGGCTTATCGCCGCCGGCGAGATCAGCGCAACAGAAGCACTCGCGAGTGCGCGCGCCCGTCTGGACGATGTCAACGGCGAGCTCAACGCCGTGATCCGGCGCATGGACGACATCGCGGATAACCGTGCCCGCGAGACCGTGGATGGCGCCTTTGCCGGTGTGCCGTTCCTCGTCAAGGATCTGTTCCAGGATTATGCCGGCGTGCCCAGCACCTACGGCAACCAGGCGCTCAAGCAGGCGGGTTTCACGCCGCCGGAACACGCCGTAATCACGCGTCGTTTCATGGCGAGCGGCATCAATATCTTCGGCAAGACCAACACCCCGGAGTTCGGTGCCAAGGGCATTACCGAGCCCGACGCCACCGGCATCACCCGTAACCCGTGGCACACGGGGCACACGCCGGGCGGCTCGTCCGGCGGCTCGGCGGCGGCGGTGGCCGCGGGCGTAGTCCCCATGGCCGGCGCCAACGATGGCGGCGGCTCGATTCGTATCCCGGCCGCCTGCTGCGGCCTGTTCGGTCTCAAGCCGGGACGCGCGCGGGTGCCGGGCGGCCCGGATCGCAGCGATCTGATGCACGGCGCCGCGGTAGATCATGTCGTAACCCGCTCGGTGCGCGACAGCGCGGCCATGCTGGACGCCACCGCGGGCTACGAGCCGGGTGCGATTGCACGGCTGGCCCAGCCCGACACACCTTACCTGAGCGCGATCGAAACCCCGCCCGAACGCCTGCGCATCGGCGTCATGGTGGATTCGCCGCTGGGCGATCCGCTGCACCCACAGGCCCGCGCCGCCGTCGACGCGACCACGAAACGGTTGGAAGACCTGGGTCATCACATCGAGTATGCGGCGCCGCGAATCGACGGCGTGCAACTGGCGCAGGACTTTCTGTCCATGTGGTTCACCCAGATGGCGGTGGTGATGGACGAAACCCGCAAACAGACCGGCGCGGGCGCCGACGCGTTCGAACTCGATACCCGGGCCATGGCCCATGTCGGGCGCGCCTTCTCGGCGACCGAGTACCTCGCCATGTTCAATCGCTGGCAGGGATACCGCCACGCGCTGGCCGCTTTTCACGGCAAGTACGACCTGCTGCTCACACCGACGCTGGCTGCGCCGCCCGTGCGTATCGGCGAGCTGATCACGCCGGCCTGGCAGCAGCGTGTGTTGCGGCCGTTGCTGCGCCTGCCCAGCGCCCGGTTGCTGATCAAGTCGGGCATCGTCGAACAGATGGCGCGCGAAAATCTCAAACACGTGCCCTTCACCCAGCTTGCCAACCTGACCGGCGCCCCGGCGATGTCGGTGCCGCTACATGTCACGCCGGAAAATCTGCCGCTGGGAAGTCAGTTCGTGGGCGCGCCGGGCAGCGAAACACTGTTGCTCAAGCTGGCGGCACAGCTCGAGCAGGCCGACCCGTGGTTCGACCGTCTGCCGGACATGGCTGCGCCCCGATGACGCTATCGGCTTACCCCGCCGGTCTCACCCGCCGTCTGGCGGCCGCCGTGTACGACCTGTTCCTGTTGGTCGGATTGTGGCTGCTATCGGCGCTGGTGCTGTTGCCGTTTCATCATGGACAAGCGGTCGATGGCCACAGTCCGTGGGTACGGCTGTATTTTCTGTTCATCCCGTATCTGTTCTTTTCCTGGTTCTGGACCCGGGGCGGCCAGACGCTGGGGATGAAAGCCTGGCGTATGCAATTGCGTGCCGCGGATGGCAGCGCCGTGCTGTGGCACCAGGCCGTCATCCGCTATATCAGCGCCTGGATATCCTGGCTGTCGATCGTGGGCATGCTGTGGTGCCTGGTCGATGACCAGAAACGCAGTCTTCAGGATATCGCCAGTTGCACCGAGCTGGTGGTGTTGCCCAAACCGTCCTAGCGAGTCAGTTCAACCGCCGCATCCAGACCGCGGTGGCAACAGCGAGCAAGGCCGTCGGCAAACTGGCCGCCAGCCATGGAGCCACGCCGTACACCGGGCCGGTGGAGGCCACGATCTCGTTGACCAGAAAGAACACCATGCCGATCAGACCGCCCACGAACAGGCGCTGTCCGGCACTGGCGCTGCGTAGCGACCCAAAGGCGAAGGGCAACGCGAATACCGCCAGCACCCAGACCGTGATCGGGTTGACGATATTGCGCCATAACGCCAGCCGATAGTCGGCGGCATCGATATCGTTGCGCTGCAGATAACCGATATAGCGCCACAGGCCGGGCGTGGACAGTTCGCTGGGCTGGGTGACCGCCAGATCCAGAACATCGCTGTCGATGTCCACATCGAGGGTGAGTTGATCCGGGTTACCGGTTTCGGTGCCGTCGGTCGAGATCCGTGTGAACGACGGATCGGTCACGATCAACTGATGATCGCGCAGGGTCGCCTTCGGAGCGGTCAACGTCCGCTCCAGGCGGCCATCGTCTGTCACCTGGTACACATTGAGCCCATCGATACGACCGCCCGGCAGCGTGCCGTCTATGCGCACAATGGTGTTGTCCTGACGCAGCCACAGTCCGTTGTCGATCGACGCGGTCGCTTCGCCATGACGGGCCTGATCGCGTAGAGAATCACCCGCGCGCACGCCCGCCGGCCCCAGATATTCCCCCACGGCCACCGCAATCAACGCCAGTATGATGCCCGCCAGGCTCACCGCGCCCGCCAGACGGACCATGGACACGCCCGCGCTGCGAATCACGATCAACTCACTGCCGGCGGCCAGCGCTCCCAGCGCAAGCAAGGATCCCAGTAGCGCCACCACCGGCAACACCAGATACAGGTGACCCGGAAGGCGCAGAAACATATAGGCAAAGACCTGCAAAAGCCCGTAGTTGCCATCGCCGATGTTGTCGGCCTCGCCAATGAATACCGACAGCATCACCAGCGCGCCGACCACCAGCGCCACCACGCCGGTCGCGGCCAGAATCGTGCGGCTTATATAACGATCGATCAGATTCATGCCGACACCTGCTTGCGGGGCCGCGCGAAAACGCCCTGCTCGCGCATCACCAGCGCCATTGCCACCACGAACACCAGCGCGTGCACCCACCAGACGCCGAGCGCCGCCGGCAACGCGCCATCCTCGACGCTGACCGCCGCCAGATGCACCGCGTTGATATACACGACATACAACAGAACACCCACGATGACCCGTCCATAACGCCCGGAGCGCGGCGGCACGCGCCCCAGCGGTAACGCCAACAACGCCAGAACAAGAATCGACAACGGCACGGATACCCGTTGCTGCCACGCGGCGACGGCCTCGGGTTCATCACTGGCCAGCAGGGTCGCGGTCGTCTGAGTATCGACATCGCCGCCGGCCTTTGCGGCGCCCGGCGTGATCTGAACGCCGTGTTCCGCAAACTTGATCATTCGATAATCTGCCTGGCCGGGCAAGCCCTCGTATCGCCAGCCGTCTTCGAGCACCAGTGTCACCCGGCGCGTATCGGCATCCGTTTGTTGCCGGGCACGATCAGCCGTGACGACCGTCTGCGTGGGCTCACCGCTTTCGCCCTCACGCGCGACGCGGATGAACACGTTGCGCAAATCGCCCTGCGCGTCGCGGCCTTGCGCATAAAACACCGCATCGCCATCCAGAAATGTACGAAAACGCCCCGGCGCCAACGATTCCAGCAGACTCGTGGCACTGGCCGCGCCCAGTTGCTCCATCTGCTGTTCCGCGCGTGGCGCGGCATAGATCGAGAGCGTACCGGCCAGCACAGCCACGCCCGTAGCCAGCACGAGAAACGGCCGATATATCGTCATCAACCCCGTGCCACCCGCGAACAGGGCAGCCATCTCGTTGTCCCGGCACAACCGGCCCAGCGCCAGCAGAATCCCGAGAAGCATCGATACCGGCAGCACGATCTCCATGTTTTCGACCGCGCTGAAGATCGCCAGAGACAGCACGGTACTCACCGGCAGTTCGCCCGCCGCGGCATCGGTCAGAAAGCGGGCGAATCCCAGTCCCAGAGTCAGAAACAGCAATACACCGGCGACCACCAGCCAGGTCTTCAGCGCTTCCGCGAACAGATATCGAAAAACAATGCTAGGCATGGCCACCGCCAGCCGGGATTACAGCGAGATAATTCATTTATGCCGCACCTATACAGGCAAGGGATGATTTTTCTGCAATTTTCGGTAAACTGCGCATCCTCGGCGCGCCAACGACCATGAATCGTGATTACGGCGCCTCACGATAACCGAAACCGCGGAATCTTATCGCGGCCAACCGATTCAGTCTTGCAGGAGTAACTCATGGAGTATCTCGTCAAAAGCGGCAGCCCGGAAAAGCAACGGGTCGGCTGCGTCATTGTCGGTATCTTCGACCGTCGCAAGCCCTCGACGCAAGCAGAAGCGCTCGACGAGGCCAGCGGTGGACTCATCGCCTCGGTCATGCGCCGCGGCGACATGGACGGCAAACTGGGCCAGACCGCTGTTCTGCACGGCCTGGACGACATGTTCTGTGACCGTATTCTGCTAGTGGGCTGCGGCAAGGAGCGCGACTTCAATACGCGCTCCTATCGCAGCGCCTGCGAGGCCGCAGCGCGACAGCTCGACGAAATGGGCGGCGTCGATGCCGCCTTCTACCTCACCGAACTCAATGTCCGCGGTCAGGACGATTTCGGCTGGCAGGTCAAACAGGCCCTGCTGACCACCGAAGACGTATTCTACCGCTTCGAGGCCTGCCGCGGCTCCGGTTACACGAAACATACGCGCAAGCTGGCGCGCCTGGTATTCCAGGTTCCGCGCCGCTCCGATCTGCCGGCTGCCGAGGCCGGCGTGAACGAAGGCGTGGCCACTGCGAACGGCGTGGGTCTGACCAAGAACCTGGCCAATATGCCGGGCAATATCTGTACGCCGTCTTATCTGGCCGATCAGGCGCAGGCGTTGTCCAAGCGTCAGAACGCGATCAAGACCAACGTGCTCGAAGAAGCCGATATGGAACAACTCGGCATGGGCGCGCTGCTGGCGGTTTCCAGAGGCTCCCGCCAACCGGCCAAGCTGATCGTGATGGAATACATGAACGGGCCGAAGGGCGCCAAACCGATCGTGCTGGTCGGCAAGGGCCTGACGTTCGATGCCGGCGGCATCAGCATCAAGCCGGGCGCGGCCATGGACGAAATGAAATACGACATGTGCGGCGGCGCCAGCGTATTCGGCGCCCTGCAGGCCGCCGCGGAAATGGAACTGCCCCTCAACATCGTCGGCGTGGTGCCCTCTTCCGAGAATCTGCCCGACGGCGACGCCGTCAAACCCGGCGACATCCTCACCAGCATGTCCGGCCAGACGATCGAAATACTCAACACCGACGCTGAAGGCCGCCTGATCCTGGCCGATGCGCTGACCTACGTGGAGCGCAACTATGACGCTGACGCCGTCATCGACATGGCCACGCTGACCGGCGCCTGCGTGGTCGCGCTGGGGGCGCACGCCGCTGCCCTGTTCGGCAACAACAGCCCGCTGCGGCGCTCGCTCCGGGATGCCGGCGACACCGTGTACGACCGTGCCTGGCCGATGCCGCTGTGGGAGGAATACCAGTCCCAGCTGGATTCCAATTTCGCCGACATGGCCAACGTGGGCGGCAAGGGAGCCGGCGCGGTGACCGCCGCCAGCTTCCTCCACCGTTTTGCGCGCAAACTGCGCTGGGCGCATCTGGACATCGCCGGCGTGGCCTGGAAATCCGGCAAGGACAAGGGCGCGACCGGGCGGCCCGTCGGGCTGCTGGTGCAGTACCTCATCGACCGGGCCGAATCGAAAGCGTGACGGAAGTCTTCTTCTATATACTGGAAGACGACGCGGCGGATGCTAGCGAACGCTTTGCTTGCCGGCTGACGGAAAAAGCCCACGCCGGCGGGCATCGCGTGTATCTGCATGTTGCCGACGACGAGCAGGCGCAGCGGCTCGACCGCCAGCTGTGGCTGTTTCGTCAGGGCAGCTTCGTGCCGCATGTGACCACTGCAGCGCTGGAGGCCGACGATACGCTGACACCGGTGGTCATCGGCAGCGGCGAGCCGCCGCCCGGCTTCGACGACATGCTGGTCAACGTCGGCGGCGACGCCGGCACGTTTTTTTCGCGATTCGCGCGGCACAATGAGCTGGTACCGCCGGCGGCGGTCGATGACGCCCGCGCGCTGTATCGTTTTTACAAGGACCGCGGTTACACGCTGACCACCCACCGGATCGCGGCCCGATAGACACACCGTTTCGCAGGTCCGGCACGACCCGGACCGGAACGCCGAGGCTTTTTGTTAATGGCCGATATGGACAAGACCTTCGACCCGCAGACCATCGAGGCACGCTGGTACCCAGCATGGGAACAGCGCGGCTATTTCGCCCCCGACATGGACGCGCCGGGCGACCCCTACGCCATCATGCTGCCGCCGCCCAATGTCACGGGCAGCCTGCATATGGGCCACGCCTTCCAGCACACGCTCATGGATGCGCTGACCCGTTATCACCGCATGGCCGGCGACCCGACACTCTGGCAACCCGGCACCGACCACGCCGGCATTGCCACGCAAATGCTGGTCGAGCGGCAAGTGGACGCCGAGGGTGAATCACGCCACTCACTGGGCCGCGACGCATTCGTGGATCGCATCTGGGACTGGAAGGCCGAATCCGGCGGCCACATCACCCGTCAGATGCGCCGCATGGGCGCCTCGGTGGACTGGTCGCGCGAGCGCTTCACCATGGACGACGGCCTGTCCGAGGCCGTACGCGACGTATTCGTGGACCTGTTCGAGCGCGGCCTGATCTACCGCGGCCAGCGCCTGGTCAACTGGGATCCGGTGCTCAAGACCGCGATTTCGGATCTGGAAGTAATCGCCGAAGAGGAAGCCGGCCATCTCTGGCATTTTCGCTATCCGCTGGCCGGTGGCAGCGGTCATGTTTCCGTGGCCACCACCCGGCCGGAAACCATGCTCGGCGACTCGGCTGTGGCCGTACACCCGGACGACGAGCGCTACGCTCATCTCATCGGCAAGACGGTCCGGCTGCCGCTGACCGAGCGCGATATCCCGATCGTCGCGGACGACTATGTCGACCCCGAATTCGGCTCCGGCTGCGTGAAGATCACGCCGGCACACGACTTCAACGACCACGCGCTCGGCCTGCGTCACGATCTGGCCCAGATCAATATCCTCAACGACGACGCCAGCCTCAACGCCAACGTCCCCGACGATTATCGCGGGCTGGATCGTTATGCGGCACGCGACAAGGTCGTGGCGGACCTCGACTCCCTCGGCCTGCTGGAACGGACCGACGCCCACAAGTTGATGGTCCCCCGGGGGGATCGTTCGGGCGCGGTGGTCGAGCCGTATCTTACGGACCAGTGGTTCGTGGACGCGCAGAAGCTCGCCGGGCCGGCGATCGAGGCGGTCGAGGACGGCCGCATCCAGTTCGTGCCCGGTAACTGGGACAAGACCTATTTCGAGTGGATGCGCAACATCCAGGACTGGTGCATCAGCCGCCAGCTCTGGTGGGGCCATCGCATCCCCGCGTGGTACGACGCCGCCGGCAATGTCTACGTCGGCAAGTCCGAGGCCAAGGTGCGCGCGGCCCACGACCTGGACGAAAGCGTGATCCTCACCCAGGACGAGGATGTGCTCGACACCTGGTTTTCGTCCGCGCTGTGGCCTTTTTCCACCCTGGGCTGGCCGGAACATACCCCCGCGCTCGAACGCTTCTATCCGACCAGCGTGCTGGTCACCGGCTTCGACATCATCTTCTTCTGGGTCGCCCGGATGATCATGATGGGCCTGGAATTCATGGGCGACGTGCCGTTCAAACAGGTCTACGTGCATGGCCTGGTGCGCGACTCCGACGGCGCCAAGATGTCCAAGTCCAAGGGCAACGTGCTCGACCCCATCGACCTGATCGACGGCATCGAACTCGAATCGCTGGTGGCCAAACGCACCGGCGCCATGATGCAGCCGCACAAGGCCGCTGCGATCGAAAAGACCACGCGCGCCGCGTTTCCGCACGGCATCTCTGCCTACGGCACGGACGCGCTGCGTTTCACGTTCGCTGCACTGGCCTCGCCGGGCCGGGACATCCGCTTCGACCTGGGTCGTGTCGAAGGCTATCGCAATTTCTGCAACAAGCTCTGGAACGCCGCCCGTTTTGCACTCATGCAGGTGGGCGAGGATTACAGTCCGGCAGACAACGCCGATATCCAGCTTTCGCAGGCGGATCGCTGGATCGTGTCGCACCTGCAGCGGCTGGAAACGGAGGTCGCGAAGCAATTCGACACCTATCGTTTCGATCTGGCGTCCAAGGCCGTCCACGATTTCATCTGGCACTATTTCTGCGACTGGTATCTGGAGCTGATCAAGCCGGTACTGTCCGGCGACGCCAGCGAGTCCCGGAAGGCCGGCACCCGACGTACCCTGCTGCGGGTGCTGGAAGCCACACTGCGCGTGGCCCACCCGCTGATGCCCTTCATCACCGAAGAAATCTGGCAGCGCGTCGCACCGCTCGCGCGCGGCGAAGCGCTCGCCGAGGACGGCGAAAGCATCTCGACCCAGCCGTTCCCGCGTGCGGACGAATCCCGCATCGATGCCCACGCAGAAGCCGAGATCGACTGGTTGCGCGACGCGATTACCGGCCTGCGTACAATCCGCGGTGAAATGGACATCGCCCCCAGCCAGACCATTCCGGTGATGGTCGCCAATACGAGCGAGACCGACCGGCAACGGCTGACTGCCCATCGCGCGGCGATCGATTTTCTGGCCCGGGTCGAATCCATCGACGAGATCGCCGCAAACGACGCACCCGAGGCCGCCACCGCACTGGTGGGCGATATGCAACTGCGCGTACCGCTGGCCGGGCTGATCGACCAGGAGGCCGAACTGGCGCGTCTCGACAAGCGCCTGGCCAAACTGGAGAAAGACCTCGCCGGCATTCGCGGACGGCTGTCGAACGAGTCGTTCGTTGCCAAAGCCCCCGCCGACGTGGTCGACAAGGCGCGCGAACAACAGGCGAATGTAGAGCGCGAGGCCGGTGAGCTCGCGGAACAACGCGAGCGTATCGCGGCCTTATAGGAAACCACCGCAGAGATTCGATATGGCCGCAAAATTACTGCTGATGTTCATCGCCCTGCCGATCCTGGAGCTGTACCTTCTGATCAAGATCGGCGGGGTTATCGGCATCCTGCCGACGATCGCGCTGGTCATCCTGACGGCCGTGATCGGCAGCCAGCTGGTGCGCCGCCAGGGACTGACGGCGCTACAACGCATCCGCGACACGCAGGCGCGCGGCGAAACACCGGCGTTGCCGATGCTCGACGGCGCAGCGCTGGTGCTGGCCGGCTTCATGCTGCTTACGCCGGGATTCGTCTCCGACGCATTCGGTTTCGTGCTGCTGATCCCCGGCCTGCGCGAGCGCATCGCGCGGCGGCTGTTGGCACGCGTGACCATCGTGCAGCCCGGCGCCGACCCGCGCTACGCGGGCCGTGGCGAGGCACAGGGGCGCGACTCCTCGGTGATCGAGGGCAATTACCGGCGCACGGACGATTCCGACAACACCAGCGACGACCGCATCGACCGCGATTGACCCCCCCCCGGCCGGCCGGCAGCGCTTCACGCGCATACGGCATCAGTGGCGGCTCCCCCGAGCCACCGGCCGTGGACACCGACCCAACGGCCGGTAGACAGGTCGATACGTTGATCAGTCCGCTGATCGGCTGCTTGTTGCAATTTAATCGATCGGTAAATTAGGTTAACTTCCAACGGCTCGGGTACGCTGAACGGCACCAATCCTTCAGCCCTGCGTCCTGTACATGACGCCCACGCATAGCGCCGGCCATCTCCACACCGTCGAATCGATACCGGATACCGCCCACCGCCTGGCCAGAATCCAGGAAGCGCTGGCCACACGAATCCTCGGCAAGCCGCGCGAAATCCGGCTGGCGCTGGCCTGTGTGCTCGCCGAAGGGCATCTGCTGATCGAGGACGTCCCCGGCGTCGGCAAGACCACACTGGCCCAGGGACTCGCCCAGGTGCTGGGACTGACATTCTCGCGCATCCAGTTCGTAAGCGACCTGCTGCCCGCCGATATCCTCGGTGTATCGCTGTTCGATCGCAACGCGGCCACGTTTCATTTCGCTCCGGGGCCGATTTTTTCCCAGCTCGTACTGGCCGACGAGATCAACCGCTCCAGTCCCCGCACCCAGAGCGCACTACTGGAAGCGATGGCCGAACGCCAGGTCACGATCGAGGGTGAAACCCGCGCGCTGGCGAGGCCGTTCACGGTCATCGCGACCCAGAACCCCGGCGACCACAGCGGCACGTTCGCGCTGCCCGACTCGCAACTGGACCGTTTCCTCATGCGCATCGGCATCGGTTATCCGCCGTCGTCCGCGGAAAGACAATTGCTGACCCACGGCCACGACCGGACACGACCACTCGACGCCCTCGCCGATACCGATACGCTGATCGGCTGGCAACAGGCCGTGGCCCGGATCGAGACGCGCGACGCTGTTGTCGACTATGTCCTGCGGCTGATTCGTGCGTCCCGTAACGACAGCGCGTTTGCACAGGGGCTGTCGCCACGCGCCGGCCTGGCCCTGCGCCGCAGCGCCCAGGCCTGGGCATTACTGTGTGGACGCGACTATGTACTGCCCGAGGATGTACAGGCAGTCCTCCCCGCCGTGGTCGATCACCGTCTGACCCCGACCGATACCGATCAGACTGCGGCTTCCACGCGGTTGCTCGCTGACGTCGACGTCATCTGATCGACATGCTGGGCGCGTTGGGCCGGCGGCTGGAAACCGCATTCGGCGACTATATCCGCCGGCGTACGCCGTCCTCCCGGCCGCCGATTCGGTTATCGCGGCGGCGTCTGTATATCCTGCCGACCCGCAGCGGCGGCATTTTTGCGCTCGTGCTGCTGGTGATGCTGCTCGGGGCGACCAACTACAGCAACAGTCTGGGCTTTGCCCTGACGTTCTGGCTCGGTGCGCTGGCGCTGGTATCGATGCACCACGCCCACGGCAATCTGGTCGGCCTGCGGATCGATAGCGCCCAGGCACGCCCGGTATTCGCCGGGGACGAGGCTCGTTTCGAGATCATGCTCGGACACGACTCGCGCCGTACCCGCCGAGCCATACGCGTGGGTACGGGCGAACACGAAACGGGCGCGGGCGTCGATGTTGCGCCCGATGCAACGGCACCGATAACGATCGCCACACCGGCTGCGGCTCGTGGGCGTATTGCTTGTCCGCGGCTGCGCCTCGATAGCATTTATCCGCTCGGCCTGTTCCGTGCCTGGAGCTGGGTGACGCCTCGTGCCGAAACCCTCGTCTATCCGCGCCCGTCCGGCACCCAGCGCCTGCCCGCGCCCGACGGCGGCCGGCGCAATGCGAGCGCTTCACGGGATCGCGGGCATGACGAATTTGCCGGCCATCGTCGGCATGTGCCCGGCGACTCCATCCGCCACGTCGACTGGAAAGCCAGCGCCCGCAGCGATGACCTGCTGATTCGTGAGCACAGCGATCAGGCGGGCCGGACTCTGTGGCTGGACTACAACCGTCTTGCCGGCATGACGTACGAGGCTCGTCTGTCTCAGCTGACGCTGTGGGTTGTGAACGCCGAACACATGGGACTGCGTTATGGCCTGAACCTGCCCGACGAACAATTCGGCCCGGACCACGGCAGCGACCATTACCGATCCTGCCTCCGCGCGCTGGCGTTGCTCTGAATGGCCGCGTTGCAACCAGTCCCGGGCGCGCCCACGCCGCGACAACGTCTCCGGCTGACGGCCTGTCTGGCGTTGATCGCATTGCCGCATGCGTTTCATCTGCCCCTATGGATCAGCGCGCTGGCCGCTGTCCTGCTCACCTGGCAGGCCGTCACCGCATGGCGCCAGCGGCCGTTGCCGGGGCGCGTCTTCCGGTTCGCGCTCGCGGCGGGCGCGTTCGGCGTCGTCCTCGCCGGTTTTGGTCGCATCAACGGTCAGGAAGCCGGCGTATCCCTGCTGTTACTGATGCTGGTGCTCAAGCTCTGCGAAATGCACAGCCACCGGGATGCGATGGTTTTTGTATCGCTGACCTGTTTTCTGCTGGTCACCCAATTTCTGTTCTCGCAGAGCCTGGCCATGGCCGCGGTTCTGGTTGTCGGCACATGGCTTGTCACCCTCACTTTCATCGACGTCAGCGCGGGCATCGGGACACGGCCCGCCGCACGCGATAGTGCCCGCCTGCTGGTACATGCATTACCGGTCGCGGCGCTCTTGTTCGTGCTCTTTCCGCGTATTCCCGGGCCGATCTGGGGTTTGCCCGCCGATGCCGGCGCGAGTGCGCGCAGCGGATTATCGGATCAGATGTCGCCGGGCAGCATCGCCAACGTCGCTCTGTCGCAGGGGGTGGCTCTACGTGCACAGTTTTCCGGCCCGGTGCCGCCCGCGCAGGCTCGTTACTGGCGCGGCCCGGTCCTCTGGGATTTCGATCGCGGCACCTGGCGTCGGGGTGACGCCGCGCAGCAATTGCCTTCCGCAGAGATCGACGTGGACGGTTCGCGCATCCGGCAGGTCGATATCACCCTTGAGCCAACACGTCACGACTGGTTGATCGCACTCGACATGCCGCTCGCTACGGACCATCGCAGCCGGCAGACCGCCGGGGCAACGCTCATCGCCGACGACGACATCGATCAAAAAACCCGCTATACCACACGCTCGGCGACCGACTACACACTGGACCCCCGGCTCCCGTCCGCTACCCGCCAGCGAGCCACGGCCCTGCCCATCGGCGGCAATCCACGTGCACGAGCATTGGCGCAGCAATGGCGCAACGGCGACACCTCTTCCGCCGCGATCATGGACAAGGCGCTGGCGATGTTCCGGGAGCAGCCGTTTGCCTATACCCTGTCGCCGCCCCGTACCGGGCGCGAGACCAGCATCGACGACTTCCTGTTCGAGACCCGCGAAGGGTTTTGCGAACACTACGCCGGAGCATTCACGTTTGTGATGCGCGCGGCCGGCATTCCGGCACGGGTGGTTACCGGCTATCAGGGCGGCGAACGTGCGCTCATGGGCGACTACTGGGTCGTACGCAACGCGGATGCCCATGCCTGGACGGAAGTATGGCTCGCCGGGCGTGGCTGGGTTCGGGTCGACCCGACCGCAGCAGTCGCACCCGACCGCGTCGAGTCGGGCGTGGCGGCATCGTTGTCCAACAACGCCGCGTTGCCGTATATGTCCCGCGCCAGCGGCAACACCTGGTATCGAGTGCAGATGCTGTGGGACGGAATCAACGCAACCTGGGACCGCTGGTTTCTGGCCTATGGGCCACAGCTACAACAACGAGTACTCGGCGTGCTCGGACTGGCGGGCTGGACCCGCGCGCTGCTGGCACTAACCGCGGGCGTGGTCGTGCTACTGGCGCTGATATCGTTGTGGCTCGGCTGGCAGGCACGCCGCGTGCCGCATCCCGATCCAGTCGTTCGGGCCTGGCAACGCGTCTGTGCACGTTTGGCCGCCATTGGCTATCCGCGGGAACCGCATGAGGGGCCACAGGCCTACGGTGCGCGTATCGCACGCGCCCGGCCCGACCTGGCCACGGACATGCGGCTGCTGGTCGACCTGTATATTCGGCAACGTTATGCGCCGCGTCCGGACGCCGAAACCGAACAGACATTCATTGCACGCGCCGCCGCCTTTCGGCCGGCGCGGACAAGACAGCAGGAGTAACACAGCGTGGACAATCGCCAGTACTGCCCCAACTGTGGCCGCGACCTGATCCGCCGCGACATTGCCGGCCATACGCGGCCGCTGTGTCCCGACCCCGATTGTGGCTTTGTGTTCTGGGACAACCCCATCCCGGTCGTCGCCGCTATCGTGGAACACGAAGGTCGGCTCGTGATCGCGCGCAATGCCAACTGGCCCGAGGGCATGTTCGGGCTGATCACCGGCTTTCTGGAACCGCGCGAACAGCCGGAAGAAGGCGTGGTGCGAGAAGTCGCCGAGGAGCTCGGATTGGTCGCAACCATCACCCGATTCGTCGGCGCTTACGGATTTGCCCGCATGAACCAGTTGCTGCTGGCCTATCACCTCACCGGCGAAGGCGAGATCACCCTCAACGAGGAACTGGTGGAATATCGCCGCGTTGCCAAGGAAAACACCCAGTACTGGCCCGGCGGCACCGGGCTGGCCGTCCGTGACTGGCTACGCAGCCAGGGCTACGACCCGCAACCGCGTGAGTTGCCGGCCGCGGTCAGGCAATGGATCAATGCACGCCCATCGGCTGAGCAGAACAGCGCGACCGAGGAATAACCATTCGCGATTTCGCGCCGGGAACGACCGCCGCGATCAGAGACATGCTAAGTCGATGGCGTCAAGCCGCATGACGATCAGCTTGTTATAGTCCGCGCTCATTATAAACATCCGCGTTTTCGCGGAAGTCGTGGGCAGTGGATACGCAAACGCTACTTGAGGAAACCCGATTCTCGCCGCTCAGCAATCAGACCAGCACGGGGATGCTCGGTCTGCGCTTTGCACCGGAACTGGAAACACGCTACCAACGCCACCGCGCCCGGATGACGGCCCAGTTCACCCAGTTCGGAACGGGGCTCGGGTTGCTCATGGTCATTGCCCTGCTCGTCGCGGACACGTTCGGCCTGGGCCGTTCGTTCACCCCTGCAGCACGATGGATAATACTGGGATTCATCATCCCGGAAATGACGGTTTCCCTGGCACTCAGCTTGATGCCACGCCTGCAACAATGGCTGGCTCTCCTGTCGTCGATCAACCTCATGCTGCTCACCGCGGCGTTTATCGCGGTCTGGTTCATCATGCAGCGCCAGAGCCCCGGCATGTCCCCGCCCTATACCTACGAAGCACTGATATTCATCATCGTGTTTGCGTATTTCTTTGCGGGGTTGCGCTACGGATACGCTGTCTTTGTCGGCTTGGTCAGCGCAATGGCCTTTGTGTTGTCGCAAGCCTATGCCGGACTGGACTTGGCGAACCTGCGCTATACCGGTTTGTTTCTCTTCGGCGCCAATTTGCTGGGTATGGTGGGCCTCTACGTGATCGAACATTCGCAGCGCCACGATTTTCTGGCGCGCGAAATGCTCGATCATATCGCCCAGCGTGATCCGCTCACCGGCATGGTCAACCGGCGCACCATGCGATTTCATCTGCGCAAGGCCTGGGCGCAGGGCTCGCGGGATGGCCTGGGCATGGGCGTATTATTTATCGATATCGATGACTTCAAGCAGCTCAACGATCGCAACGGCCACGACCATGGCGATCAATGCGTGATGGATCTCGCGCAGCTATTGAACAAAAGTGCGCGCCGCCCCTGGGATCTGGCGGCACGCTACGGTGGCGACGAGTTCATGATCTTCTGGTACGACATCAACGCGCAAGCGGTCCGGTCCGGCGTGGAACGCCTCCTTCATGACGTCCGCGAACAGGAACAGGAGTTTACCGTCAGCATCGGCGCCGCCCACATCGTACCCGGCCCACAGGACCGCGCGGAAGACCTCCTTAAGCTGGCGGATCAACGTTTGTATGAGTCCAAGCGCGCCGGACGCGACCGCGCCACGCTGGAATAAACGACCGAGATAATATCGCGCCTGGTGCGGCCAACGGCTCGGATATGCAGACTGTCGTGCAACCTCGCCTTTACGTGTCAGCTATTCGGCGCGGCGCGGGCATCGACCCGCGTGAGCAGGAACCCGCCAGCCACGAACAACACCAGAATCGACAGAATCGAAAGCCGCGCGCTGCCGGTGGCGGCTGCGGTCACGCCGACCAGTAGTGGCCCGATGACCGCAGCGAACTTGCCCATCATGTTGTAGATTCCGAAGTATTCGCCGGATTTACCCTCGGGAATCAGGCGCGCGAAATACGACCGAGACAAGGATTGCACCCCGCCCTGCACCAGTCCGATCACCGCGGCCATGACGTAGAACTGCCATTCGTAAGCCAGAAAGTACCCCCAGGCAGTGATGCCTGCATAGACGGCCAGCCCCAGGTAGATGGCTTTCTTGGTGTCCCATTTCTGGGCCAGCCAGCCGAACGCAATCGCGGCCGGAAAACCGATGAACTGCACCAGCAATAGCGCGGTGATGAGGCTGTTCTGGCCAAAGCCCAGATTCAGACCGAAGTCCACCGCCATGCGGATGATGGTGTGAACCCCGTCGATATACAGCCAGTAAGCCAGCAGAAACAGCAATACCTCGCGTTCGCCCAGGATACGTCGGGCAGTGTGCCTGAGCTCGGCCAGGCCTTCGCGGACCGCAGTCATCGCCGCGGGGGTATCGGCATCGCGCCGCTCGCTAACGAACAAGAACACCGGCAACGAGAACAGCGCCCACCATAGCGCTACACTCAGGAACGACCAGCGTACCGCCGCGGCGCGATCCGCCAGGCCAAAGGTCTCGGGCGACAGCGTCATCGCGACATTCAGCGCCAGCAGCACACCACCACCGAGATACCCCAGACCGTAGCCGAGCGCCGATACGCGGTCGTATTCATCCTGACCACAGACATCCACGAGAAGGCTGTCGTAGAACACGATCGCCAGAAAGAAACCGATCGAGGCCAGCACGAACAATGTCAGCGCCAGCAGCCATTGCCCCTGACCCACACCGAACAGCGCGGCGGTGGCAACGACCGCCACGCCTGTAGCAACCGCCAGACCCGGTTTCTTGCGCCGGCTGCGATCCGCTATCGCCCCGAGCGAGGGCGCCAGAAACAATACCAGCAGGCTCGCCAGCGCACTGCCGACACCCAGCTGCAGGGTGCTGGTCTCGGGCGCGTAATCCGCGCTCCAGTACGTCTTGAAGAAGATCGGGAAAAACCCGGCCACGACGGTGGTCGCGAACGCCGAATTGGCCCAGTCGTAGAGCGCCCAGCCGAGCTGGGCCCGGCGGCTTGAGTCGCTGCGCATTAAAAGTCCTTAAATCAGTCGACGCGAGAGCAACAACGCATCCTCGCGTCCGTCCGGGCCGGGATAATAATCCGGGCGGGTGGCGATACGCTCGAAACCGCGGCGCTTGTAGAGTCGGCGCGCGGCCTTGTTTGAAGGCCGCACTTCCAGCAGCACGACCTCCGCCCGCTCGGCCTCGGCCTGCGCGAAAAGTCTGTCGAGCAATAGCCCGGCGACACCGTGCCCGCGCAATTCCGGCGCCACGCACAGGTTGAGAACATGCGCCTCGGCCATGGCCACGGACAACATGGCATACCCCACCACACGGTCATCCAGGTCGGTGGCGACGCAACCCCGATACCCCACGCGGAGACAGTCCCGGAATATACGCTCACTCCAAGGGTAATCGTAGGACGATTGCTCGATGGCGAGCACGGCTGCAACATCCGCCGTACGCATGGGGCGCGCACGAAACAACAACCGCGGCTGGACACTCATTGACGCGATCCCGCCGCTTGAATATGGGTCGCGATCCGCCGGAGGTCTTCCCAGGCGCGGGCTTTCTGGTGCGGACTACGCAGCAGGTACGCCGGGTGATACGTCACCAGCACATCGAGATCCCGCCGGGGATAGGCGTGCAACCGGCCGCGCATGCCGCCAAGATTGTCGGTGCTGTCGAGCAGGGTCTGGGCGGCTACCCGGCCGACCGCCACGACCAGTTTCGGGCTCATCAGCTCGATCTGGCGCTCGAGGATCGGCCAGTCAGCGGCGACTTCCTCGGGGCGCGGATCGCGGTTATCGGGCGGGCGAAATTTGCAGATATTGGTGATATAGACATTGGTTTCGCGCGCGCAGCCGATCGCGAACAGCATACGGTCTAGCAGTTTGCCGGCCCGTCCCACGAACGGCACACCGTGCGTGTCTTCCTGTGCCCCCGGCGCCTCGCCGACAATCAACACCTCGGCGTCGCGTGCGCCCACGCCGAAGACCGGCCGCTGTGCGCCGCGGTGATCGCAGCTCCCGAGAAACGCTTCGAGCTGATCCCAGTCCATGTCCGCGACCGCCGTAGTTTCGGCAGGTGTCTCCTGCGTTGCCGCGTCCGGCGCCGGCGCGTCTACCGCCGGTTCGGGTGACCCCGGCACCGATACATCGTCCATCGCCTGACCGTCGTGGTGTTCCGTTGGCATGGCCAGCGGGCCGTCGGCACGCGGTCGCCAGTCGACCAGACCGAGGGCTTCGAGGGCGTCATATCGTTCGACGGTATTCATCACGCCTACAGCGTAACCGCTCAGGCACAGATTGCCAGTCGACCGCGACGCCAACCTTCGGATTCAGCACAGCAAAGCGGCGTTTGCGGCGGTATACGGGCGACAATCACGTTGTCGTCCCGAGAGCTCATGACGCGCTTGAGCGACGGCGCGGCGGCCTCCACGCGCTCGGCCTGGGCGGGGTGATACAGCACCAGGGCGCCCACGGCCGGCGTATTATCGGCCCAGCGGCACAGCTGTTGTCGGTCGTCCAGCGTCACGATCACATCGGCGGATGCCGCCCATACGCCGGTCACGAGCGCCGCGCTCTGGCCCATATCGCGGACATGGCAGAACATGCGCACGCCCGGATACATGGCACGCGAACGATGCAATTCGCCGACGGTATCGTCGCTGGAGCCATCATCGACAGCAACGATCTCGAGCTTGAAACGATGCGCGAGCGTTTCGTGGATTTCATCCATCAAGGGGATGACGTTGCCCTGCTCGTTGCAAAAGGACACGACGATGCTCAGCTTCGGTAGATTTTCAGGCATGTGCGCCGGCACGTCCGGTGGGCTATTAATCATCGAACAGTAACGACGCGCGCGTTAGAAAAACGTTTGTTTGGCGTTTACCGCCTGTGTTGGCGGGTCAGGTCAATTCAGTCGGCCCGCCGCAACCGCACCCAGGTCTGGGCATGAAACCCCGGGAACAGCTTGATGCGCTCCTCGATCTGCAGACCGGCTTCCGCAACCTCGGAGGCAAACTGCGAACGCGAGATCATGCGAATACGTACGGGCTTGCGCTTCAGGAACATCAACAACCGCTTGCTCCAGTAATGCAGGCAGCCGCTTTCGTAATAGGTCATCACGACCCGACGGTTGTTACCGCCCAGCGTACGCAGCGCCTGCACCCGCAACGGGCTGTCGTGCAGATGCTGGAACATGCGCACACAAAGCGCCTGGTTCGCTGCCTCGGCGTCGCCCGGCAGGGTTTTCAGGATATTCGCGGCTTCAGCCGTATCGCCATCCTGGAAGTCGGGTTGGTCACGACAGATCGTGACCATCGACTGCGACTGGTCCATCGCGCTGA
>Ga0206123_10000473_pt1:0-37500 | contig 39696 bp, 35 predicted proteins | sample Helgoland_Spring_2_FD_160086 | JGI IMG/M metagenome (GOLD analysis project Ga0206123, IMG submission 160086) | Pelagic subsurface seawater microbial communities from Kabeltonne, Helgoland, North Sea - Helgoland_Spring_Bloom_20160316_1 | ecosystem: Environmental > Aquatic > Marine >...
CCGCGCTCTGGGGCGGTCTGCTCGATCAGGTCACGGTGTTCCAGGTCTTGTCCTATCTGGTCATCGGCGGCGTGCTGGCTGGTGTCGTCTTCGCGCTGTCCGCGGTCACGGTTCCCCTGCTGATCGATCGCGAAGTGGATGCCTACGATGCGATGCGCGCCAGCCTGCAGGCGACGCGCGCCAATCTGCCTGCGATGGCGGCGTGGGCCGGGCTGATCGTGGTGCTTACCGCCATCGGGTATGCCACCTTCCTGTTCGGCATGGTGGTGGTGTTCCCGCTGCTGGGGCATGCCACCTGGCATGCCTACCGCGACATCGTGAAATAGCCGCCGGGTTTCGGCCGGTATGGGCCGGCCGAAACCCTTGTGCTGCTTCTGACGCTCGGGTGATCCGGGCGGTCCCTGGCCGGGCGTTCAGCTCGTGATTTCGAACGTCACGCCGGCGTGGGTCTGCAAGCGTTCGATCAGGCGCTGGCCGAAGATCGTGGCCGGCGTCCAGAAACCGCCAGGCCGGTCGGAGTCGGCGATATCCAGCGCCAGGCAGGCGCCGGCCTCGCCGAGCATTTTGGAAGTGGAGCCATACCCCGGGTCGCGGTCGCCGGTGACCTTGGCGCGCAGCTCATGGCCGTCGGCGGTCTCGCCGTGGAACCGGATATCGTAAAAACCGTCCGCCTGTGACTCCGGGCTCGGGCCTTCGCCCGGCTTGGGCACGACGAACCGTTCCAGCGCCCAGCGCGAGGGCTTGACCGCGGCCCCGATCATGAAGCCCCCGACTCCTGCAGCCAGCCCGCTCGCGGCCAGCCGGCCTTTCGCGCCACGGCCGGTCATCATGGCCTCGTCGTATTGGAATTCGGCACCGTAGGATTGATCCGAAAGGGCGTTGGAGCGCTGTACGACGCGGGTATTGATCGCTGCCATGATGAACGGCGCGACCCAGCTGTTCATGTCGGAATCGTATGCCGCGAACTTGACGTTGGGTTGGCGGACGTTGGGGTGGTAATTGGTCGGGCAGATGGAATAGGGGTTGGCCAGTTCCTTGCGCAATTCCGGATCCTGCGCAACCTCGCGGGCCACATTCATCAGGCTGGCGACCGTGCCGCCCGAGAACGTGCCGCGCATGGCCTTGACCCGCATCTTGACCCGCGTGCACGGCTGCACGAAACGTTGCTGGGCCTCCTGTTGCAGAAAGAACACCCCCAGGTCGGACGGTAGCGAGTCGAACCCGCAGCAGTGCACGATGCGCGCACCCGACGCTTGGGCTGCGTCCTCGTACTTGTGGATCATGCGCCGGATCCATTGCACTTCGCCGGTGAGGTCGCAGTAGTCGGTGCCGCTTTCGGCACAGGCGGCGATCATCGGTTCGCCGTACAGCGCATAGGGGCCGACGGTGGATATGACCACGCGGGTCGTCGCGCAGAGTTGTTGCAGCGACGCGGGATCGGTCGCATCCGCGGTAATCAGTGGCAAGTCGGGCTGACCGAGTTCGTCGCGCAGGTTTTCCAGTTTGGAGCGGTTGCGGCCGGCGATCGCCCAGGTCAGTTCGTCGCTGTCGCGGTAGCGTTCGCTCAGGTAACGGCACAGCAATTGCCCGACAAAGCTGGTCGCGCCGAAAACGACCACGTCATAGTTTGTGCCGGAGGTTGATTCGCTCATAAGTTCGTCGTTCAAGGAGCGCGCGGCGACGATTGCCGCATACCGCGCAAAAATGGCAATGGCGATGATAGCGCGTTGCGCGCCTACAGCGCAGGCCGTGCCCGGGACGGCGGCTGACGTGGGAGGAACTGACGCATCCGGCCTGCCCGCTGGCGCCGCAGGCTTGGCCACGGGCATGGCCAGACGGTAAGCTCTGCGGCACGCTCCACCTCGAGTCCCGCATGGGCAACGACAACGACCCTCGCAGTGCCAATACCAATGGCGCCGAGCGCGACCCGGACACCATAGATTTCGGCTACGAGCGGGTTGCCCGTGGCGACAAGAAACAGCGCGTGGCCGCAGTGTTCGATTCCGTCGCGGACAACTACGACATCATGAACGACTTGATGTCGATGGGCGTACACCGGGCGTGGAAGCATTTCACACTGGAACTGGCGGCGGTCCGCGAAGGCGACCGCGTGCTCGATCTGGCCGGCGGTACCGGCGATCTGGCGGCCGGTTTCTCGCGCCGGGTGGGCGATTCCGGACGGGTGCTGTTGTCGGACATCAACGGTGCCATGCTCGCGAACGGGCGCGACCGGCTGATGGACCGCGGGATTGTCGCCAATGTGGATTATTGTCTCGCCAACGCCGAGAAACTGCCGTTTGCGGATAACAGCTTCGACTGCGTGACCATCGGCTTCGGTCTGCGCAATGTCACCGACAAGCCGGCCGCGCTGGCGGAGATGGCCCGCGTGACCGCGCCCGGCGGTCGCGCGCTGGTGCTCGAGTTCTCCAAGCCGCAGGTGCCGGGCCTGGACAGGCTCTACGACCTGTATTCGTTTTCCGTGCTGCCGTGGCTGGGCAAGCAGGTGGCCAACGATGAAGCCTCCTACCGTTATCTGGCCGAATCGATCCGGATGCACCCGGATCAGAACACCCTGGCCGACATGATGCGCGATGCCGGTTTCAGTCGCTGCGGCTATCACAACCTCACGGGCGGAATTGTCGCGGTCCATCGCGGCTACAAGGCATGAGCGCGCCGCGCAGCCTGCCCACGCCCGTGCTGGGCGCGGTCGAGATTACCCTCAATCGCTATCTGGCTGGTGATTCGCGTGCGCTGGAGCGCTGCGTCGCGCTGGCCGGGCGCGCGCTGGAAGTGCGGTTTTCCGACCTCGGTGTCGCCCTGACATTCATCGGCGAGCGCCACGGCGTTCAGGTCTGCGGGCCGAGCGAGGTGGCCGCGGACGTCTGCCTGACCGGCACCAGCAGCGCTTTCGGACGCATCCTGTTTTCCGGCGGCCGTGAAGGGCTGACCGGCGGCGGGCTGCGCATCGAGGGCGACGTCGGCATCGCCCAGCGCTTTGCCGATCTGTTTTCCAGCGTTGATTTCGATGTGGCCGATATCGTCGATGCCCGTTTCGGGCCGGTGCCGGCCTATGTTGTCGGCCGTGGCCTGAAGACCGCGCGCGCACTGTTTGCGCGTGCGGCGCGCGATCTGCCCGAGCAGGCGGCCGAATACCTGCGCGAGGAAACCCGCGACGTGGTCGGTGGTTGGGAACACGACAAGTTTGTTGCCGAGGTCGACACGCTGCGGGCCGATGTCGACCGGTTGGCCGCCCGAGTGGGGCGACTGGGTGGTGGCCGATGATGTTCGATCGTAGCCGGCGCCTGCTGGAAATACTGCGTACCGCGCGCCGTTTCGGGCTGGGCGATCTGTTCGGTGACAACGCGCCGCGCTGGCTGCTCGGGCGCCAGCGTACGTTCGAGCAGCCGGTGAACGTGCGCCTGCGGCTGGCGCTGGAAGCGCTGGGACCGGTCTTCATCAAGTTCGGCCAGGCGTTGTCGACCCGCCGCGACCTGCTGCCGCCGGGCATGGCGGAGGAATTGTCCGGGCTGCAGGACGATGTGCCGCCATTCGACGGCGCGGAGGCCCGGCGGCTCGTCGAGGCCGATTACGGCCACTCGCTGGACCGGTTCTTCGAGTCCTTCGAGACCGAGCCGATGGCGGCGGCGTCCATCGCGCAGGTTCATCGTGGGCGCCTGCATCCGGCGGCTGGCGAAACCGAAGGCCGCCGCGTGGTGGTCAAGGTGTTGCGCCCGGGCGTACACGCGGCGGTGGCCCGTGATGTGGCGGTGCTGTACCGGTTGGCCCGTCTGGCCGCGCGGCTTCATCCGGAAGCCGCGCGTCTGCGGCCGGTGGAGATCGTGGCCGAATACGACCGCATCATCACCGACGAACTGGACCTCATGCGCGAGGGCGCGAGCGCCAGCCAGCTGGGCCGCAACTGGGCCGGCTCCGACCTGATCATCCATCCGGAGATCCATTTCGACTACAGCACCGAGAACGTGCTGGTCATGGAGCACATGGAAGGCGTGCCCATCGACGACGTCGAGACGCTCAAGGCCGCCGGTGCGGACTTCAGGGTGCTGGCCGAGCGCGGCGTGGAGATCTTTTTCAAGCAGGTCTTTCGCGACAATTTCTTCCACGCCGACATGCATCCCGGCAATATCTTCGTGCAGGCCGAGCATCCGCACCGGCCGCGTTATGTGGGGCTGGATTTCGGTATCGTCGGGTCGTTGACGGCCGACGATCAGCGCTATCTGGCCGAGAATTTCCTGGCGTTCTTCAATCAGGATTATCGGCGCATCGCCGAGCTGCATGTCGAGTCCGGCTGGATGCCCGCCGATACCAGCATCGAGGAATTCGAAGGCGCGATCCGGACCGTGTCCGAGCCGATCATGAACAAGCCGCTGGCCGAAATCTCCTTCGGCCTGTTCATGGTGCGGCTGTTCAAGATCGCGCGCCGTTATCGTTATCAGGTGCAGCCCCAGCTGGTGCTGCTGCAGAAGACCGTGCTCAATGTCGAGGGGCTGGGGCGAGATCTCTACCCGCAGCTGGATCTCTGGGCCACCGCCAAGCCGATCCTCGAGGACTGGATGCGTCGGCGTGCCAGCCCGAAGGTGGCCGCCGAGCGTTTTCGCGCTCAGCTGCCGCAGATCATGGACAGCCTGCCCGGACTGGCGACCACTGTGGTTCAACGCCTGAACCAGGGCAGCTCCCCGGCCGTCGGCCAGCTCGAGCGGGCGATCACCGATATCACCGGCGAGTTGCGCGCGGCGCGTCAGGCCATGCGGTCCACCGTTATCGGGACCGGGTTCGTGGTTGCCGGCGCCGTGCTGACTGCCTACGGCAGCGCGCCCACGTGGCTGGCGATCACCATCGGCATTGCCGGGCTGGGGTTCTGGGTCCGCGCCTGGCTGCGCTGAGATTTTCCAGGGAAACGCCGGCCCCGCGGCGGCTATCGCGCACGCAGGATATGCAGCCCCTTGAGCAGATTGAGCGCTTCGTAGAGCGCGTAGTCCGACTCCGCCAGTTTGTTGTTGTCCTGCTGCTCGGTCTTTTCCGCCGCGCTCAAGGGCGGTAGCGCTTCGGTGTCGTCGCTGTCGGTCTCGGCATCGGTATCGTTGGTCAGGGCGCCGGCCAGATCGGCTTCGGAAAACGGCGTGACGCCGTTGCTCTTGGCGGCGGTCACGTTGACTTCCTGGATATGCACGTCCGGGTCGATGCCCTCGGCCTGGATCGAGCGGCCGCTGGGGGTGTAGTAGCGCGCGGTGGTCAGTTTCAGTGCGGAGCCGTTTTGTAGCGGGATGATCGTCTGGACCGAGCCCTTGCCGAAGGTGCGTTTGCCCATGATCACGGCCCGGTTGTCGTCCTGCAGGGCGCCGGCCACGATTTCCGATGCCGAGGCAGAGCCTTCGTTGACCAGTACCACGATCGGCGCGCCGTCCAGCAGATCGCCGGGATCGGCGTCGAACTGCTGGTCGGTATTGGCGGCGCGGCCCCTGATCGACACGATCCCGCCGCTGTGGATGAAGCTGTCGGCGACGTCTACGGCGGCGCTCAGCACACCGCCGGGGTTGTTGCGCAGATCCAGCACAATACCCTTGAGTTCGTCATTGGCATTTGTTTGCAGCTTGTCCAGTGCGCGGTCGAGGCTGTCGCCGGTCTGGCTGGAGAACTGGGTGATACGGACGTAGCCGTAACCCGGGTCGAGCATGCGGGACTTGACGCTCTTGACGCGAATTATGGCGCGTTCGAGCGTGACCTGGAACGGTTTGTCGCGTCCGTCGCGCAGCACGGTCAGCGTGACCTCGCTGCCCGGATCGCCGCGCATCTGCTTGACCGCGTCCATGAGCGACATGCCCTTGACCGCGGTGTCGTCGATGCGAACGATCAGATCACCGGCCTGGATGCCGGCCTTGCTGGCGGGTGTGTCGTCGATGGGCGCGACCACCCGCACGAAGCTGTTCTGCAGCTGGACCTCGATGCCCAGGCCGCCGAACTTGCCCGACGTCGAGATGGAGATTTCCTTGAATTCTTCCTTGTCGAGAAAGGCGGAATGTGGATCCAGCCCGTCGAGCATGCCGCGGATGCCGCTTTCCAGCAGATCCTGATCGCTGACGTTCTCGACGTAGCCCTGCTTTACCCGGTTGAGGATCTCCACGAACGTGCGCAATTCGTCCAGCGGCAGATCATGGGCGCCGTCAGCCTGTTGCGGCTCGGTCGTGTCGTTATTTCCGGCGTTGCGCTCGGCCAGTCCGCCCTGGCTGATGCTGATTATCACGCCAATGCTGATTCCAAGAGCGATAAGGAGGGTGCTGCGGATTCTGGATCGCATGAGGTCGGACTCCCTGGGTGCTCGAGCGTGCGGGATCAGCATGCACCGGAGTGCGCGCCGTCGGCACGGCTCGGGCGCCAATCCGGCGTGTTCAATGGCTGTATTTTGTTATCGATATCGTTGTTGAATATAGCATAGGGCAGGCGGTTTCCCGCTGCGAACGAGCGAGCCCTGCGAGCCCGTGCATGTCTGTCCCGGGCGCTGTCGTTACCCCGATAACCAGGACGCCGGATTGATCGCGGTGCGGCCCTTGCGGAGTTCGAAATAAGTACCGCTGCGGCGGTGCCCGCCACTGTGGCCCGCCTTGGCCACGGGTTGCCCGCGGCGGACCTGGTCGCCGACTTCGACGTAGGTGCTCTCGGCGTGGCCATACAGCGTGTAGTAGTTGTCGCCATGGTCGAGAATCACGATCAGGCCGTAGCGGTGCATATAGCCGACATAGACCACGCGTCCGCCCGCCACGGCCTTGACCGGCGCGCCCTGGCTCGCGGCCAGCCATTCGCCCTTCCAGCGCAGCGGCCCGCCGGCTTTGGGTGTACCGAAGCGGGCCAGCGTCTGGCCGCCGACCGGGGGCGTCATGCGGCCCTTGAGGCGGGCGAAGGGGGTGTTGTCGTCCGCCGTGTCGGGCAGCGTCGCCAGCTGTTGCTGCAGCGACTTCATGAGGTTTTCGAGGCGGTCCTCGTTGGACCGCAATTCCTCGAGGCTGGCCTTGCGTGACGACAATCGCCGGTCGAGTGCGGCGATGGTCTGACGGCGCTGCTGCTGGTTGTTTTCCAGTTTCGTGAGTGTTCCCGCGCGTGACTTCCGCTGGGCTGCCAGCTTGTCCTGCTCCTGTGTCAGGGCGCGCTGGCGGACCGCGAGATCGGCCAAGGCGTCGCGCAGGTCGTTTACCTGGCCGGTCTGGGCGTCGGCGAAATACTCGTAGTAGACCAGCAGCCGGCCCATTTTTTCCGGCGACTGGCCGGAAAGCAGCAGGCGCATCTTGTCCATGCGGCCGCTGCTGTAAGCAGCGCGCACCTGCTGGCGCAGGGTTTCGAGCCGGTCCGTGAGCTGTGCGCGTTCGGTGTCGCGGCGGTCGGTGAGGCTGGCGACGCGTTGCTGGAGCCCGGCGATGTTTTCGTCCAGTTTGCGCAGACGCTTGCTGGCCGCACTTATATCGGCTTCGGTGTTGCTCAGTTGATCCGCCAGATCGCTGCGCTGGCCGCGATCAGAGGCAATCTGCTGGCGGACGTTGTCGATCTTGTCGCGCAATGCATCAAGCTCGGCGCGCGCGCGCGCCGAGCGCTCGGCGTTGTCCTGGGCATAGCCGGACGCGCCCATCAGCAGGGCGAGCAGGCAGGTGCTGAGTAGTCGAAGCGGGTGCATGCCGGCAATTGTAAGCTACCGGCTACGCCTCGTTGGCGGCGGGGTGGCGTACGGTATGCAATAATCGCGGCCGCGTCCGGCGGTGCCGGGCGTTATTTTGTTCAGCCCAGGTTCTTGCCGAGTCGGATCGCACGTAATGCAGCAGTATCAGGAATTCGTCGTCAATCACCCGCTCTTGTTCGGGGCTCTGGCCGCGGTACTCATCGCGCTGGCGGTCAACGAATTGATGCGCGTCATGCGGGGTCAGCGCCCGATCGCAGCGACCGAGGCCGTGCGCCTGATGAACAGCGACGACGCGGTGGTGGTCGATACCCGTTCCGCGGCGGACTACAAGAAGAATCATATCCTCAATGCGGTGCACGTCCCGATGGCCGGTATCGACGAACGGGCCGGCGAGATCACGAAGAACACCGACCGCACCGTCATCTGTTATTGCGGCATCGGCAACGTCGCGCCGCAGGCCGCCAGCAAGCTGCGCGCCCAGGGGTATGCCAACGTGCATGCGCTCAAGGGTGGCATCAACGCCTGGCAGGCGGACGGGTTGCCGGTCACGAGCAAATAGTCACCGACCCATTCGATAGACAAGCAGTACCCACGAGGAGACAGTCATGGCGGACGAGTCCGGCAACAGCAACAACAGCCAGGCCGAGCGGCAGTTGGCGTTGCAGAAGATCTATATTCGCGATGCGTCGATCGAGGTGCCCGACGGGCCGCGTGTATTCACCGAGGAATACAAGCCGGACGTCAATGTCGACCTCAATACCCGTATCGAGAATCTCAGCCAGGAAACCCACCAGGTGACCCTCACCGTGACGGTGACGGCGAAACAGGCCGAGCGCACGGCCTATATCGTCGAGGTGCAGCAGGCCGGCGTGTTTCAGCTCGAAGGCTTCGACGACGATAACGAGCGCAGCCACGTGTTGGGTGCCTACTGCCCGTCGGTACTGTTCCCCTATATCCGGGAGAGCGTCGGCGACATGGTTCAGCGCGCCGGGTTTCCGCACTTCCTGCTGCAGCCGGTCAATTTCGATCAGCTGTACGCCGAGCATCACCGCAACGACAGTGGCCAACCGACGGACGCGGCCAGCGCGACGCACTGACCCGTCGCCGTCGCACGGTCAGCGCGTGTACCGCATCGAATCGGACAGGAAAAAGCGACAGCAGGCACGCCAGGAGAGCAGGCCATGAGCGAATTCGGTCACGACACATCCCGCTGCGTGGCAGTGCTGGGCGCGGGTTCCTGGGGCACGGCGCTTGCCCTGCAACTCGCCCGCAACGACAACGATGTGCGCCTGTGGGCGCGCGATTCCGAGGCCGTTGCCATACTCGCCCGTGAACGCGAGAATCGCCGCTATCTGCCCGATTGCCCGTTTCCGGACGCGCTGACACCGGAAGCGGACATGGCAGCGGCCGTCGCTGCGGCGGACGATGTGCTGGTGGTCGTGCCCAGCCATGCCCTGCGCGAGACCCTGGAAGCCCTGCGGGGTCTGTTGCGCGATGAACAGCGGGTGATCTGGGCCACAAAGGGCCTGGAGCCGGAGTCGGCCCTGCTGCCGCATGAAGTGGCCGCCGAGGTGTTCGGCGCCCAGCGTTCGACCGCGGTGTTGTCCGGACCGAGTTTTGCCGGCGAAGTCGGGCGTGGCTGGCCGACAGCCGTAACCATTGCCTCCGCCGATGCCGATTTCGCCCGCGATATGGCCGCGGCATTTCACGACGGTGTGTTTCGGGTCTATACCAGCGATGATGTGGTCGGTGTCGGCGTCGGCGGTGCCGTCAAGAACGTGCTGGCGATCGCCGTGGGGATTTCCGACGGCGTGGGTTACGGGGCCAACGCGCGGGCGCTTCTGATTACGCGCGGGTTGTCGGAAATGATGCGGCTGGGCCATAAACTGGGCGGCGACCGCGATACTTTCACTGGCATGGCCGGACTGGGGGATCTGTTGCTGACCTGCACCGACGATCAGTCGCGCAACCGGCGCATGGGTCTGGCGCTGGCCGAGGGCGCGGATGTCGACTCTGCCCAGCGGCAGATACAACAGGTGGTGGAGGGCGTGCGCGTGGCCCGCGAAGTCCACCGTATCGCGACCCGGAACGGCGTGGAAATGCCGATCGCGACCCAGGCGTATCGCGTGCTGCATGAAGGCGTTTCGCCCGCCGAAGCGGTGCGGAAATTGACCGATCGCCCATTTCGTTCCGAAAAAGACTAAAATATGACCATTCGGCGGTGACAGCTTCCTGTTGCCGGCTGCTGGTTTTCTAGTGCGAGTCCCGTGAATGGCGAACTGGGTTACTTTTGGACGCTTTCTGCTGCTGTTTGTGCTGCTGGGCGTGGTCTACTCGGGCATCCCGGCATTGCAGTTGGTGAATGCGCCGTTGACGTTGTTCATCATCGCGCTGGATGGTGTCGATGGCTGGGTGGCGCGCCGCTTTGGTGAAGAAACCCTGTTCGGCGCCACTTTCGATATCGCGATCGACCGGATCGTGGAAACGGTGCTGTGGGTGGTATTGGCGCATCTGGGCTTCATCGGGGTCTGGGTGCCGTTGTTGTTCATCGTGCGGGGCAATCTGGTGGATGCCATCCGCAGCAAGGGCGCGGCCTCCGGCACGGCGGCCTTCGACATGATGCAGTCTCCGATAGGGCGGTTTCTGGTGGCGGGGCGCTTCATGCGCGGTTTCTATGCCGTGCTCAAGGCCGTGGCCTTTGCCTGGATTCTGTGCTGGCAGCCCTTCGATGTGCTCGCGCCCGATTTCTGGGCCGCCTGGGGCGACGTACTATCGGGCATTGGCCTGGCGCTGGCCTGGTTGTCGGCGGCGATCTGCATCGCCCGCGGTCTGCCGGTCATCATCGAGTTCTGCATGAATACCGGCCGGAGGGCGTGATGATGTTTCATACGACGCCACGTTGCGCCCCAAAATCGCGTCAGCCAAGGCGCAGTGCGCCGACCGCAGTCATTCTGCGGTCAAGCGCTGCAACGCCGGATGGCGTGCCCTCTTCAATCGACCATGGGGGCCGCAACCCGGAGCGCCGGCGGCTATTTTTGCGCAATCCGGCGTTGCAGCTCGCTCGTGTAGCATGGCTACACGGCACTCCCTGCGCCTTGTCTTGCACAAAAATAGCTGCCGGCGCGGGGCCGTATGAAACATCATCACGCCCTGGAGCGCAGGAGGGCTAGATGTCACGCCTGGTTCTGTTCGATATCGACGGCACGCTGGTTCCGGGATCGAGTTCCGAGTCCCGGTTCGCGCGGTATCTGTGGCAAAAGGGCGCGCTGGGCGTGCGCCAGTTGCTGGCCTACGCCTGGTTCTGTCTGCGCTATCTGCCGCGCTACGGTCGTCATGTGTTGCAGAAGAACAAGGCCTATCTGAGCGGGCACAGCGACACCGATATCGACGCCCACGCACGGACTTTCGTGGATACGGTGCTGTTGCCGTCGTTGTATGCGCCGGCGGTCGCGCGGCTGCGGGCTCATCAGGCGGCCGGCGATCATGTCGTTCTGTTGTCGGGCACGCCCCAGTTTCTGGCGTCGGCTCTGGCGCGCGCGCTGGGCGCGCACGACAGCTTGGGCGCGCTGTGTGCGACCGAGGGCAGACGCTATACCGCGTTACCGCCCCGCCGGCATCCCTACGGCCCGACCAAGGTCGATGCCGGCGAGGCACTGGCGCGGGCGGCGGGGTTGCCGTTGTCCCGGGCCGTCGCGTTCGGCGACTCGATCAACGATGCCTTCCTGTTCCGCGTGGTCGGCGAGGCCGTCATGGTGCAGCCGGATCGGCATCTTTCGGAAGTCGCCGACGGTACGAACTGGACGGTATTGCTCGATCGTATCGACGGCGAGCGTTAGCCGGACCGGGAGCGCGCGGAGGCGGGCATATCCCGACCGAAGCCCTGCTGGCGCCAGGCTTCGTAGGCGACCACCGCAACGCTGTTGGCGAGATTGAGGCTGCGATTGCCGGGTGCCATGGGGAGGTAGATCGCGGCGTCCGCGGCCGCAAGCAGCGCCTCCGGCAAACCCGCGGTTTCGCAACCGAACAGCAATGCATCGTCTGCGCGGTAGTTGACGGTGTCGTAGCGTGTGTCGCCGCGGGTGCTGGCCGCGAACAGTCGGCATTCGGCATGGGCGGCACGCCAGGTGGCGTAGTTGTCCCATTCCTGCACCACGGCGCGCTCGTGGTAATCCAGCCCCGCCCGGCGTAGCCGTTTGTCGTCGATGGTAAAACCCAGTGGGTGGATCAGGTGCAGGGTGGCGCCGATATTCGCGCACAGCCGGATGGTGTTGCCGGTATTGGGCGGTATCCGTGGCTCGAGCAATACGATATGCATTCCGGGGTTTCCTTTGGCGGCGCCTCTATGGCCCGCTTACGGTGCGTCCGGCCGAGCGGCCTGACAGTTCCAGCAACGGTCGAACTGTGCATCCAGACGCTCGCCACAGTCCGGGCAATCCCAGGGACGTCCGCGCCGTACGGGGCCGCGTTCGAAGGCCTCGATCAATTGCCGGGCAGCGCCGTAGTCGCGGTCGTTGTCGACCCACACGGCAGGGTAGACGTTGGCGGGTAGATCGCCCATGCCGCCCCAAAGGTACTGATTGCGGACATGTGCCTCGATGCCGTGGCCGGCCAGCAGATCCTTGGCGATCTCGGCGTTGATCGGATCCGAGGCCAGATAGACTTCGCGGGCGCTCATGCGGCGTACCGAGTCGTGGCCGCCGGTTGCATTGACTTGCGACTGCGCTTTGCTAATGTAGCCTCAATACCGTTATTGGGGGCTGCCGTCATGATTTCATTATCCCCGCGCTGTGTGCTGATTGCCATGGTCGCCACTATCTGTCTCGCGCTGTCGAATCCCGCAGCGGCTGTCGACGATTATGCCGCGCCCGGGCCGCCCTCTGCAGCCGCGATGGGCGTGGACATGGTGCTCGTGCGTCCGCTGAGTCTGGTTTCGACTGCGGTGGGCACTGGCGTGTTTCTGGTTTCTCTGCCGTTTTCCCTGCTGGGCATGAATGTCAGCGATGCCGGCAAACGACTGGTCGGCGAGCCCGCGGAATACACGTTCGTGCGGCCACTGGGTAATTTTCAAGAGAGTAGCCCCCGGAATTAGCCCACCCGGGATCGACGCCTGGCGGCGGGTTCTTTTGTCGGCTTGTCAGGTATCGGGCCCGAAGCCGGCCAGTATTTGTGCCGGTTCGGCCCTAACGCGGATCTGCGTCGGTTTCGCCTGGCTGCCTTGACCGCCGGGTTCGCTCATGATCACGTCGGATTCGAGCCCCTGTTCCGATAGATAGTCGGCCACGCGGGCAGCCTTGGCGGCCGACCCGCCGGTGTCGCGGGCCTGGGTAATGGTGGGGCCCGTGATGGTGATGGCCGTGACATCGTTATCGGCAAGTCGTTGTGCCAGACGGTCGAGTACGGCGCGGCCGTTGATGGTGACCCGGGGCTTGCCGTCGATCAGCGTGACCATATCGTCGAGCAGCACGCTGTCTTGCCGAGTCGTGTCCTGCGGTGCGGGGCCTTGCGACGTCGGTTCGTCGCCGGCCGGGGTGACCAGTGGCTCGGAGGGCGTCGTCTGGAGTGCCGCGGGGTCCATGTTTTTTGGCGTGAGATCGCTCGGGACTCGACGTTCGGGCGGGTTGGTGGCCGATTCCCTGATGGTTGCGGCCGTGGGCGGACTCTGCGGTCGGGTTTCGGTTTGCGCGGGTTCGTCCTTGCGATACCGGATGGTGAAGGCGATATCGTTGACCTGTTCGCCGCGCCACGACAGCGTATTGCCACGCTGGGTCCAGCGTCCGGCGCGGTTGGCACGGTAGTTCTGGATCTCGATGTTATCCGGCACCACCCAGCTGTAGGCGAAGGAATCGAAACTGCCCGGGGCATTCCATTTCCCGAGGTGGCCGTCCTCCCGGGTTTCGCCGTCCCAGCTGGTGAAGATAAGGTCGCCGTTGTCGGCACGGGATACGTCGTTCTTTTCGAAACGGCCGGTCGACATGATCGAAAAGCTGCCGCTGTCGAACTTCAGCCGCGTGCCGCCATTGGCCAACGAATCGGCCGTGTAGTCCGATGGAACGATGAACAGCGTGTCGTCGACCGGCTCGTCGGGGCCGAGATAGAGTACACGCTGGGACAAGTCGGAACGCAGCGTCTTGTAGCTGGTGTAGTGATGCCCGTCGGCGTTCAGAACAATGATGTCCTCTCGCTCGACTGCCGCCCCGGCCTGGGTGCACGCACCGGCCAGAATAACGAGCGTCACGAGCCCCGGTCGCAGGCGTTCAGCCATTGTCGTCCCCTTTTTCGGCCTTTTTGGCTTGTTGTTTTTCCAGTACTGCGGGATCCAGAACCTCGATATTACCCCATCCGAGCGCACGGATCGGCTGTGCGATCCGGTCGAGGTCGCCGACTACCACCCAGGTCAGATGGCCGGCGTCGATCATCGCGCGGGCGGCGTCGTTGAGTTGCTCGGGCTTGAGCGCGTCGACGCGCTGGACATAGTCCTCGTAATAATCATCCGGCAGGTCGAAGATGACCGACTCGGTCAGCGTGCCGGCCAACGCGCCGGTGGTTTCGTTTTCGCCCGGCAGGCTGCGGGTCAGGTTGGCCTGGGCTGCCGAGAGTTCGCTGTCCGTGGCGGGACGCTGGCCGCCGATGGCGGTCAGCTCGCTGCGCATTTCCTTCATGGCCGGTGCGGTCTTGTCGATCTGTACCGCAGCATAGGCGAAAAACGGCTGCTGCGACCGGGCATCCAGCAACACGCTGCGGGCGCCATAGGACCAGTGCTTGGCCTCCCTCAGGTTGAGGTTGAGCCGGGAATTGAACATGCCGCCGAGGATCGCGTTGGCCGTTTTCATGGCGATGTTCTGATCGTTGGATCGGGGCGGTGCCACATTGCCGGCGATGATCGTCGCCTGATTGCTGCCCGGGCGGTCGACGAGAAACACCCGCGGTTTCTCCGGCGGCTGGATCTGCGGCAACCGTTTCTGCGGTGGCTTGCCGTCCGCCTTGGTCTGCCAGTTACCGAACTGGCGTTCCAGCATCGGCTTGAGCTCGTCCATGGTGGTATCGCCGACGACCACCAGCGTGGCGTTGTCGGGCCGCAGCCATTGATCGGCAAAGCGGCGCATGTCGGACGCGGTCATGTTGCGCACGGCTTCGGTCGTGCCGCTGCCGGTCAGCGGCGTGCCATAGGCGTGGTCTGCGCCGTAGAGCAGTGGCCCGAGCGTGCGCAGGGCGAGACTGGTGGGCCGGGTCTTTTCCTGCGCGATGGCGGCCAGGCGCTGGCGCTGCAGCCGTTGAAACGCTTTGTCCGGAAAGTCGGCGTTGCGGATCACATCGGCGTAAATATCCAGGGCATCGTCGATCGTGGTGCTCAATGCCGACAGGCTGACGCTGGCTGCGTCCAGCGATGCGCTGGCCGAGAGGTTGGCCCCGAGTGCGTCCAGGTCTGCGTTGACGGCGAGCGCATCGCGGTTGGTCGTGCCTTCGTCCAGCATGTTCATGGCCAGGCTGGCGGTGCCGGGTGCGGCCGCCGGATCGGCGGCGTAGCCAGCGTCGAAGACCATGCGCATCTGTACGGTCGGGCTGCCGTGGCGTTCGGCGAGCCGTACTTTCAGGCCATTGGAGAGTGTGGCGTGCTGGACTTCGGGCAGGTCCAGGTCCGCGCCCTTGCCGATATCCGGCAACTGCGAGCGGTCGACGTCCTCGCCTTGGCTCTGGCGCTGGCCGAATGGCTTGACCGAGAGTACATATTCGCCGTCGGATAGCCATTTCGAGACGGTCAGCTGGATATCGTCCGCGCTTGCGCTGCGCAGCGTTTGCAATTCCTGCTTGTAGGCGCCGGGGTCGTCCTCGTAGATCTCGCCCTGGGCCAGAATATCGGCCTTGCCGCCGAGCCCGCCGACGCTTTCGGTGCCCCGAACGAACGAAGCCGCGATCCGGACCCGGGCGCGTTTGAGGGCGTCCTCGGCCGGGCCGTTGCTGATGAAGTCGCGGATCTGTTCGTCCAGCGCGGTCTCGATCGTATCCAGATCCACGTCGGGCTTCGCGGTCGCGCTGACGATGAGCTGCGAGCCGATTTCCTTGTCCCAGACGAACGCCGAGACGTCGGTGGCGATCTGTTCGTCGTAGACCAGGCGTTTGTAGAGTGGGCTGTTCTTGCTGCCGGTCAACAGGTTGGCGGCAATCTGTAACAGGGTCGTGTCCCGGGCGCCGGCCGGCGGTATGTTCCAGACCTTGTAAATACGCGCCTGGGGCACGCGGTCGTGCATGACCTGCCGGTGCTCGCCGGACATCTGGGCGACCCAGCGCTTTTGATGGGTGACCGGCGGACCCGGATCGATGGAGCCGAAGTATTGCTCGACCTTCGCCTTGGCCTGTTCGGGTTCGATATCGCCGGCCAGCACGAGTACCGCGTTGGCGGGGCCGTAATAACGTTTGAACCAGGCCTTGACCTCTTCCAGAGAAGCCGCGTTCAGGTCTTTTTCGGAACCGATGGTAGGCCAGGAGTAGGGATGGCCGGCCGGGTAGGTATTCGGCGGCAAAGTATTGAAGACCTCGCCGTAGGGCTGGTTCTCGCCCTGGCGTTTTTCGTTCAGGACCACGCCGCGCTGTTCGTCGAGCAGGTCCTGATCGATGGCGCCCAGGAAATGCCCCATGCGGTCGGATTCCATCCATAGGGCCATGTCCAGCGCGTTGGTGGGCACGCTGGCGAAGTAGTTGGTGCGATCGACATTGGTGGTGCCATTCATGTCGGTGGCCCCGGCCCGCTCGAACGGTTCGAAGTATTCGCCCTGCCAGTGCTCGCTGCCCTGAAACATCAGATGCTCGAACAGGTGCGCGAAGCCGTGCTGGCCCGGGCCTTCGTTCTTGGAGCCGACGTGGTACCAGATATTGACCGCCACGATCGGGGTCTTGTGGTCCGTGTGTACGACCAGCGTCAGTCCGTTGTCGAGGACATACTTCTTGTAGGGAATATCGACATCGGGGATAGCCACGCTCGGTGTGTCGCGGCTCGCCTGTGCCGTGTCGGCTCCGCCGTCGGTCGCTGAATCGTTGCCGGCTGACGCCTGTGCTTCGGAAACGCTATCCTCGGCGCCGGATTGCGGCACGTCAGATGCAGTTTCCGCGGTGTCGGCGGTGTCGGCTTGCGGGTTGTCGCAGCCCGCGACCAGTGTGATCGCGATCAGCAGCAGGCAGAACAGGAATCGTATGCGCATTAAAGATCAGTCCTCGAAGATGGGCGTGCCGGTTGCGCGCACTGCCGCGAGCTTATCAGGCTGTTCCGGCGCGATCATCCGCGCCGTAACGCCATGAGTGGCGCCCCGGATGCCCCGCGTCAGCTTACGCTGCGCGCCGGCCTGCTCGGAGTGGTGCTCGCGGTGGTGCTGGCAGCGGCCAATGCCTATCTGGGGCTGTTTGCGGGGCTGACCGTTTCGGCCTCCATCCCCGCTGCAGTGCTGTCGCTGGGAATCCTGCGCTGGTTTGCCGACGCCAATGTGCTCGAGAACAATATCGTGCAGACCGCAGCCAGTGCCGGCGAGGCGGTCGCGGCCGGCGTGATCTTTACGCTCCCGGCGCTGGTGATGCTCGGTTACTGGTCGGACTTCGCCTACCTGCAGACGGTTATGATCGCCGGCGTCGGCGGTCTGCTGGGCGTGATCATGACGGTGCCGTTGCGGCGGGCGCTGATCGACAATTCCACTCTGGCGTTCCCCGAAGGTCGGGCCACGGCCGCGGTGTTGTCGGCCGGTTACGGCGGTGCCGCGGCATCGGGCCTGGGAACATTGCTGGCCGGAGCAGGCGTCGGGGCCGTCGCGAAGCTGTGCGACAGCGGGCTGCGTTTATGGCAGGGCGCGGCGGAGGCCACGCTCGACTTCGGCCAACACGCCAGTGTCTATGTCGGCGGCAACCTGTCGCCGGCGTTGCTCGCGGTCGGCTATATCGTCGGTCTGGAGGTTGCGCTGCCGGTGCTACTGGGCGGCGTGTTCGCGTGGTGGATTGCCATTCCTGCGGTCATGGCGCTGTCCGGTGATGCGATTCCGATCGGCGTGGCCGGCGCGCAACAGGTTTGGGCTGAGCAGATTCGCTATCTCGGGGTGGGGGCGATGCTTGTTGGCGGGCTCGCGGCGTTGTGGCGTCTGCGCGGTTCGTTGTTCGGCGCGCTGCGCGGCGCCGGCCGGACCGTTCTGCCGGCAGAGCGCGACCTGCCGCGGGTCTTGCTGATCACGCTGCTGGTCGTGCTCGCGTTGCCGATGGTCGCCCTCTATGGCTGGTTGCTGGGTTCGTTCGTGGGTGGCGTGCTGGTCGGGATCGTGATGTTGGCGGCGGCGTTCGTGTTCTCCGCGGTTGCGGCCTACATGGCGGGTCTTGTCGGCTCGAGCAACAACCCGGTATCCGGTGTGACGATCGCCACTATCCTGATGACTGCGGTCGGTCTGTGGTTTTTCTTCGGCGTCGAACAGGCCGGGCCGGCGAGCGCCATCATCGTCGGGGCGGTGGTCTGCTGTGCCGCCGCGATCGGTGGCGATAACATGCAGGATCTAAAGGCCGGCGCGCTGCTCGGCGCAGCGCCGGCGTCCCAGCAGATTGCGCAGATGATCGGTGTCGTCGCCTCGGTCTGTGTGCTGTCGCCAGTGTTGTCGCTGCTGTTGCATGCCTACGGCATCGGCACCCCGGATGCGGCCCATCCCGATGCCCTGCCGGCGCCCCAGGCCAGTCTGATGGTCGCGGTGGTCCGGGGCGTGTTCGAAGGCGGGCTGCCGTGGTCATGGGTTGTGGGCGGCGGTGTACTTGCCCTGGCCACGATCGCGCTCGACACGATGCTCGAGCGCCGCGGCAGCGGCTTCCGGTTGCCGGTGCTGGCGGTCGCCCTGGGTCTGTATCTGCCGTTGGCATTGTCGATGACCATTGCTGTGGGCGGCCTGGTGGCCCGACTCGGTGGTGCGCGTGCGGCCCGGCAGGGGCGTGGCCTGCTGGCGGCGGCGGGCCTGATTACCGGCGAGGCATTGATGGGTATCGGCATTGCGTTGCCGGTCGCTGCCAGCGGCCGTCCGGATGTGCTGGCGCTGAATATGCCCGGTCTGCCCGCGGCCTGGCCGGGGCTGGTATTGCTACTGGGACTTGGCCTCTGGCTACGCCATCTGGCACGTAGTGATCACGATCATTAGCGCTGGGTAAGTGGGAATCCGCCTTACAGGAACGATATGAGCCGGCAGCCGCTTCCTGCCCTGTGTATTTACATCGCTTTCGGCTTCGTTATAGTAGTTATCCGCCGTTCTGTGCAGAACGGATCGTGTATATAAGTACAAACAACGGATTAAACAAGGGAGTTCACGATGAAAAAGATCATTCTAGGGGCCGTGCTGCTGGGCTTCAGTTTCAGTGCGAGCGCTGTCGCGCCGGGCGGACCGGGTTGCGGCTGGGGGAATCTGGTATTTGAAGGCGAAAGCGGCCTGCCGGTGCATTTTCTCGCCACCACCGTCAATGGCACGTCCGGCAACAAGACGTTCGGCATGACCAGTGGCACCAATGGTTGTGACACAACCGGCGCGTTGACCTACAGTGGCGAAAGCCTGCTGGCCATGAACGGCGTGCTCGAGGAAGTGGCGCAGGACATGGCTGTCGGCCACGGTGAAGCGCTCACCGCGCTGACGGTTTCCATGGGTATCGAACAGTCGGATCGTGCGCATTTCGATCGCGTGATGCACGACAACTTCGATGCGGTATTTCCCAGTCAGGACGTGACCGCTGGCGACGTCATGGGCAATATCCACGCCGTGATGGCGAAAGACGACAAGCTGGCCGTCTATAGCTCGTAATCGGTCATCATGCCGATGTGCGTGCCCCGCCTGTCGGCGGGGCACTTTTTTGTCTGCCGCCCGGCCATTTCGTGTCGGCCGGCCCGGTATCGTAGCCGTGGAAGGGCGCTATGCGCGCGCTGATTTTCCTGTTCGCGCTGATGACCCTGCCGATGGTGCATGCGGCGCCGGTCAGTGATGCGCGCTTCGAGGCGCTGGCGTCCATGCCGCGCTGGCAGGCGCTGATGCACGTCAATCATGGCGCGACCTGGCGCGGGGTCGGCGAAAGCTATGTCGATGATCCCGATTTCTTTCTGGCCGACGACGGCGTACACGACCCGGCGGCCGAGTTGCGCTCGAGCTGGCGGGCGCTGCGCGAGCCGCGCAGTGCCGCGCGCTGTGATTTTCCGGCGCGTTATCGTTTTCTCTCCGAAAACCTGGGCTGGCAGGAAGCCGAACCGCTGGCGCACTGCAGCGAATACCTGGAGTGGCGTGCCAAGATGCCCATCGGCCAGCTGGTATTGGTGTTTCCAGCGGCCTACCTCAATAGTCCGTCGTCGATGTTCGGGCATACGCTGCTGCGATTGGATGAGTCGCCGCAGCCGGAATCGGTGTGGTTGTCGCGGGCGATCAACTTCGGAGCCCAGACCGGCGGCGACGAGAATTCGTTTTTCTATATCTGGCGCGGCCTCGCCGGCGGTTATCCGGGGCGCTTCTCGGTGGTGTCCTATGTCAAGAAAATCCGCGAATATGCGTTTGTCGAGAACCGGGACCTGTGGGAATACGCGCTCAACCTCAAACCCGACGAACTCGACTGGCTGGTGCGCCATCTGTGGGAGCTGCGCGATACCAATTTCGACTATTACTTTTTCGACGAGAACTGCTCGTTCCGACTGCTGGAGCTGATCAAGGTCGGGCGGCCGGATGCCCCGTTGCTGCAGGATTATCGTTTCGCTGAACTGCCGGCGAACACAGTGCGTGCACTGTACGACGCCGATCTGGTCACCGAGCGTCGCTACCGGCCATCCAAGGCCGGACGGCTCGAACACCATGCCAGCCGTCTGAACGACGACGAGCTGGCACTTGCCAAAACCCTGATGCGCGACCCGCAGCGGGCCGAGTCGGCGCGTTTCAGGGCGCAGGATCCCACGCGCCGGCATCTGGTCGCCAAGGTGGCCTATCAGGCGCTGCGCCTGAAAAACCGCAAAGGGCCGCGCAACGACGCGGCCGCCGGCGCCAGTTTGGCGTTGTTGCGCCTGGTGCAGCGCAATCCGGCGCCCCCCGAGCAGCCGATGCCCGCGCCGGCCGCGCCGGAAACCGGCCACGATACCGAGATGGTGAGCGTCGGCGGTGGTCGCCGCGGCAGTGCCAACTTCGCCGAATTCGGCTATCGGCTGACGTACCACGATATTCTCGACCCGGTGACGGGTTTTCCGCCCGGCGCCGGTATCGAGGGGCTGGATATTCGCCTGCGCTATACCGATACGGATGGTCTGGATCTGGAAACCCTGGACCTGGTCAATATCCGCTCACTGGCGCCGCGGGGCGCTTTCGTCAAACCGATCTCCTGGTTCGTGCACGCAGGTCTGGAACAGACGCCGGTACGCGATGACCGCAGCCTGGGGTTGTTTCTGCAGGGCGGCCCCGGCGTCAGCTGGCAGGCGGGCGATCTCATGCCCTATGCGTTTACAGTGGGTCGGGCCGAGACGGTAAGCGGCGAGGATCCGAGCGTGGCGCTGGGTGGCGGTGGCGAAATCGGCGCGGTGTATGCTGCGCCGGATCTGCAGCTGGGCGCGAGTGCCCGACTGCTTTATTTTGATCAGGGCTTCTACCGTCAGCGCACCCGCATCAGCGCGAATCTGCCGGTATCCACGAACAACGCCGTACGCGCGGCATGCGAGCGCGATACCTGGCGCGATCAGGACGAAACGGAGTGTCAGCTTGAGCTGCGGCATTACTTTAATTGAGGAGCCTCTGATTTATGCCTGCGCGATCGTGCCGGAGTGCTTTGCGCGCGGTTCGCTAGGCATAAGGAGTGTCGCGTGCTTATTGCCAGTAAACGACAAATGATGCCGCCCGGGCGTGCGCAAAGCCCCGGCTTTTCTTGCTTTGCGAGAAAAGTTTGGCCCCAAAGGCGCCGCTACTGCGTTGCAGCGCTTGATCCGGGAATGACCCGGACGCTGCGCTCTGCGCCTTGTGTCGACGCCTTTGGGGGCGCAAACGCGAGCCGCACACGAATAAATCAGAGGTTCCCTGGCGCCGGCTGGTGCCGGCCGATGGCGCGGATTGCCGGTCTGATGTTCGCACTGCTGGCGTCGACCGTTATGGTTGCGGCTCCGGCCGATTATGTCGAGCAGTTGCAGGCGCGCGCGGCAGACAAGCAACTTGCGGCGACGCCGACCTGGCGGGCGTTGCTGCATTACGAGCCCGACTGGATGGGCGCCGGCGTGCACAGCACGGTCGCCTCGGATTGGTTCTTCTTCGCGCCCGAGGGCAAGCGCGATCCGGCCGCGGAGCTCCATGCCACGCTGGCGGCCCTGTTCTCTGCAGAAAAGATATCGCCGCGTGACAAGCCGGCGGGCTGTGCGTTCGTTGCCCGGCGCAAGTTTCTGGTGGCCGCGCTCGATATCGACACCGCGCGTCTGCCGGCAATCGAGTGCAACAAATTCCGTAACTGGCGACGCGCGCTGAGCCCGGACAAGATCAGCCTGATCTTTCCCACGGCATTCCCCAACAGCCCGTCGTCGATGTTCGGGCACACGCTGCTGCGCATCGACTCGTCGCGCCGGCGTCGGGGCACGGAGTTGCTGGCCTATGCGGTCAATTTCGCCGCGGCCGCGGGCGAGGACAATCACGGCCTCGGCTTTGCCTGGAAAGGGCTGACCGGCGGCTACCCCGGCGTGTTCGGGTTGTTTCCGTATTACGAGAAGGTCAAGCAGTACGCCTGGATCGAGCACCGCGACGTCTGGTCCTATCCGCTGGATCTGGACGATGCCGAAGTGGCCCGCATGGTCGACCATCTCTGGGAGATGGACGGGGTCAAGTTCGATTACTACTTTCTGACCAAGAACTGCTCCTATCAGTTGCTCAGCCTGCTGGAGGTCGCGCGGCCGGCGTTGCGCCTGACCGAACAATATTCGTGGTATGCGATTCCGGCCGACACCATCCGGACGCTGGCGGACGTACCCGGTCTGATGGGCACGCCGCGCTACCGGCCGTCGCTGGAAACCACGCTGCGCTGGCAGGCCGATCAACTGAGCGCGGAGCAGCGCGATCTGGCGATTGCGGTGGCCGCCGACCGTGTGCCGCTGGATGGCGCCCGCCTGCAGGCGTTGACGGCCCGCGAGCGCGCCGCGGTGCTGGAAGTCGCACACGACTATCTCTATTACCGGTTGCAGAGCGACAACGCCGAAGCCGAGTCCGACCGGGCGCATGCGAACGCGATTCTGCTGGCACGCAGCCGAATCCCGCAGCCGTCATCGTTCACCGGTGTGCCGGCGCCTGAGACGCCGCCGGATCAGGGCCACCGGACTTTGCGTCTGGCAGGTTCGGCGGTCTACGAGGCCGACGATCTGTCGCTCGGGCTGCGGCTGCGCCCGGCATACCACGATCTGCTCGACGACCCGGGCGGTTATACCGACGGCGCCGAAATCAATTTTCTCGATCTCGGTTTGCGATTGGACCCGGAAGACGGCGAACTGCGTATCGACGATCTGCAGGCGTTGAATATCGTGTCGCTGTCGCCCCGCGGCGATCTGTTCAAGCCGGTCTCGTTTCAGCTCGATACCGGCCTGCGCCGGCGGCCGTCATCGAATGTTTTCGACGACGTGCCCAACAATCTCGGCTATTACTTCCAGGGTGGGCCGGGTCTGGCCTGGGGGCAAGACGATCTACTGGGTTATGTGTTCGGCCTGGGGTCTTTGGATATCAACAGCGCATTGGCGCCCGACTACGCGCTGGGTGCCGGCGGCAGCGCCGGCGTGCTGGCGCGTCCCGCCGCCGACGTGCAATTGCGGCTGGAGGCCGGCATGCTCGATTATGTCGCCGGCGACGACGGCTATTATCGCTGGGCCCGTGCGGCAGCCCAGGTCGGGTTGTCACGCGGGTGGGCATTACGCGGCGAGCTCGGTTGGGAAAATACCGCCGTGGATGCCGGCGTACGTGCCGTATTGGGCATTAACGCGTATTTTTAAGCCATGGCGGCACATCTGATCACGAATGGCTGGCTCGACGGTGCGCGGCGGGTGGTATCGCCCAACTGCGATGCCCGGCCGGCCGGCGTGATGGTCGATACCCTGGTGGTACACGGCATCAGCCTGCCGCCGGGCCAGTTCGGCCATGGTCATGTGGATGGCCTGTTCGGCAATACGCTCGATCCGCGCGCGCATGCGTACTTTCAGGCCATTGCCGGATTGCGGGTGTCGGCCCACGCGCTGATTGCCCGTACCGGTGTGCTGACCCAGTATGTCGCGTTCGGAGACCGCGCACGGCATGCAGGGGTGTCGTCCTTTGACGGCCGTGAAGCGGTCAATGACTTTGCTGTCGGCATCGAGCTGGAAGGCACCGACGCCTGCCCCTATACGCCCGCGCAGTACCGTGAACTCGCGCGGGTGATCCATGCCTTGATGCGCCACTACCCCGCGCTGACGCGTGGGCGTATCGTCGGCCATAGCGATATCGCGCCGGGGCGCAAGACCGATCCCGGCCCTGCGTTCGACTGGCGCCTGCTGGATTATTATTTGGAGTGTCCATGCACTTGATCGTGATTGTTGTGGCGCTGTTTGCCGAGCGGGCACTCGGGCAGCTCAAGCGCTGGCGCGAGGTGGACGGGTTCGCACGTTATGTCGGTGTGGTCGAACACAGCCGGATCGGCAGACGTTGGTTGAGACACCCGTCGGGCGTGCTCGTGGTGGTGCCGCCGGTACTGATCGTCGCCGTTATCCAGTGGGCGATCGCGCAATACCTGTGGATCGGCGTGGAGCTGGTGTTCGGGGTGTTCATCCTCATGCTCACGTTCGGCCCGCGCGATCTCTGGGAGGATGTCTACGCCCTGGCGCACGCGCGCGATCAGGACGCCCACGACGAGGCCGAGGCGCGCGCGGTCGCCCTGTGCCGGCGCACGACCGGACGCGCGGCGGGCGACAGCCGCGGTCAGGCGATCGTGGGCGCGGTCCTGGTGCAGGGCCATGAGCGGGTGCTCGCCGTGTTGCTGTGGTATTTCGTGGCCGGGCCTGCGGGGGCGCTGTTCTATCGCAGTGTGCGCGAATTGCCGGCGCTGGCAGCGCGTGGCGATGTGTCCCGGGCGATGGAACGCGCCGCCGAGTACGTTCACGGGATCGCGGCATGGGTTCCGGCGCGTATCGTGGCCGTGGTCTATGCGTTGGCGGGGCATACACGGGGCGGATTGGGCGCGTGGCCGGCGGCCCGCGCGACCACCCACGCCAGCGCCGCGGCGGGCTGGCGGTTGCTCGACCGGGTGGGCCGTGGGGCGCTGGATCTGCCGCGCGAAGCCGATGCGATCGCGTATTGGCACGGTCTCAACACGACGTTGCTCGAGGCGCTCGGGTTGATTTCGCGCGCCCTTCTGATCGTGCTGGCCGGGCTGGCTTTGCTGACCATATTCGGCGTGCTGCGGTAGGATTCGCCCCCAAAGTCAGTTATGGACCCTTATTTTGAGCGATCTGCAACCGTTTCTCGATGCGGCCATCGAGGCGGCCCGCGCGGCCGAAGTCATCATCCGGCGCTATTATCACGGCGATTTCGAAGTCGAGCGCAAGGCCGACGCCAGTCCTGTCACCATCGCCGATATCGAGTGTGAGCGCGCCATCAAGGAGGTGCTGTCGAACGCGTTTCCGGAGCACGGCTTTCAGGGCGAGGAACTCGGGCGCGAGCACGACAACGCCGACTATGTGTGGTTGATCGATCCGATCGACGGCACCAAGAGCTTCGTGCGCGGTTATCCGTTCTTTTCCACCCAGATCGCGCTGCGCCACAAGGGCGAATTGATTGTCGGCGTGTCGAACGCACCGTTGTTCAACGGCGGCGAGATGGCCTGTGCCGCGCGCGGCCTCGGTGCCACGCTCAACGGCGAACCGATCCACACCTCCGGGGTCGACAGCATCGCCGAGACCAGCCTGTCGCTGGGCAATATCGGTGCGCTCGGTGCGTCGCCGGCGTGGCCGAAAATCGGCGAGTTGGTTGGCGATGTCCACCGTATCCGTGGTTATGGCGACTTCTATCACTACCATCTGCTCGCCTCGGGTCGGATCGACGCGATCCTGGAGTCCGACCTCAATATCCTCGATATCGCAGCACTCACTGTGATCCTGCGCGAGGCGGGCGGTGATATCAGCGCGCTAGGCGGCGGCGATATCGACCTTGAAACACGCAGCGTGTTCGCCACCAACGGGCAATTGCGCGACGCGATTGCGCCCTATGTCACCGACTGGGACGAAGCCCGAGACGCGCCGAAGGGTTAGCCCGGGAGGCGGGACTCGCGGCACGACAGGGCAGTCCGCGAATCAACGCGAATGAGCGCCAATAGACCCGCAGGCAAAGGCTTGTTTTATCGGTCTTTCATTCGCGGACTTGCCCGGCTCCAGTGGCGCTAGAATGGCCGCGTTTCGCCGCGCAGGCTGATGATCGGCCAGCCGTTGGCGCTCGCGGCGGCGGCCAGGGTCTCGTCCGGGTCCACGGCAATCGCGGTATCCGCCCAGCGCAGCAGTGGCAGGTCGTTGTGGGAGTCGGAATAGAAGGTGACGTGATCGAACGTCTGCGCCTGTTCGGTCACCCATGCCTGGGCGCGCTGGATCTTGCCCGCCTGATAAGACGGTGTGCCAGCGATATTGCCGGTATATGCACCGTCCACGATCTCCGGTTCGGTCGCGATCAACACGTCGATGCCCAGCAGTTCGGCGATCGGCTCGGTGATGAATCGGTTGGTCGCGGTGATGATCGCGATGGTGTCCCCGCGATCGCGGTGATGGTCGATCAGCGCGGCTGCGTGCCGCGCTACGATCGGCCGCACCCGCTCGTCGACATAGCGCGCACGTAGCGCGTGCATGGTGTCCAGCGGCTGCTCGATCAGCGGGGCGAGCACGAAGCGCTGATAGGCGTGGATATCCAGTTCACCGGCTTGATACTGGGCATGAAAGCGGTCGTTTTCGCGCGCGTAATGCCTGCCGTCGACGACGCCTTCGTCGACCAGAAAGCGCCCCCACAGGTAGTCGCTGTCGTCGGCGAGCAGGGTGTGATCCAGATCGAATAGCGTCAGGTCCAATGGGTTCTCCAGTCGGTCTTTTACGTTTTTGACCGATTTGTGAAAGAATCAATTTCAGTATTTGAACGGATACCGAGGGCGCAACCGTGATCGATGCGCAAGGTTTCAGAGCCAATGTCGGCATCATCTTAAGCAATCAGCAGGGCCAGGTGTTCTGGGCCAAGCGGATCGGCCAGCAAGCCTGGCAGTTTCCGCAGGGCGGCGTACACGAGGGCGAGGATCCGCAACAGGCACTGTTTCGTGAGCTGGAAGAGGAAGTCGGACTGCGTCCCGAGCATGTGCGCATGATCGGCTCCACTCGTCACTGGCTGCGTTATCGGCTGCCGCGGCGTTACGTGCGCCGGCACCGTCAGCCGCTTTGTATCGGCCAGAAACAGAAGTGGTTCATGTTGCAGCTGATCGCCCCGGAGTCGTGCGTGCGTTTCGACGCATCGGACAAACCGGAGTTCGACGGCTGGCGCTGGGTCGACTACTGGCATCCGATCAACGAGGTGGTGTTTTTCAAACGCCAGGTCTATCAGCTTGCGCTTAACGAACTCTCGGGCTGTCTGGAGGCCGGCTGAAGCACGCTGGCTGTTCGCTCTTGAGGTCTTCATGCTCGGCTCGATCGGGCGCCTGGCCGGATCATGCACGCATGATAGTAACAGTGTACACTGACAATGACAGCGAGTGATGTCATAGACTACTGAAGTTGACACTCATTCGCATTCGCGTTTTACTACGTGTCGGAGGTCATGTTCATGTATGTCTGTGTCTGTAACGCGGTAACCGATTGCCAGATACGCGAAGCGTATTGTGATGGCGCATGCAGCATGCGTGAACTTCGCGAGCGTCTCGGCGTGGCGGGTTGTTGCGGTCGCTGCGCGCCCTGCGCGCGCGACGTGTTGACCCAGTGCCGGCAGGAACGCGAAAGAGCCACTCCGGCCTCGTTGCCCACGCTGGACACACCGCTCGTGCCAGCGGTCGGCTAGTCCTCTTAGGCCGGGGATGCCCGGCCCGATCCCGTTTGTATGGTGCTGTATTGTCGGCTAAGCTATTCGCAATACAGTCATTGCCGTACCAGCGAGTAAAGCCATGAAAGGCGACGCCAAAGTCATCGAATACCTGCAGAACGGGCTCAAGCTCGAGCTCACCGCGATCAACCAGTATTTTCTGCACGCCCGCATGTACGAAGACATGGGCCTGTTCGAGCTGGGCAAGAAGGAATACGACGAATCGATCGAGGAAATGCAGCACGCGGATCGCTTCATCAAGCGCATCCTGTTCCTGAGCGGGCTGCCGAACTTGCAGGATCTCGGCAAGCTGCGCATCGGTGAGAATCCGAAGGAAATGATCGAATGCGATCTCGCCGCCGAGCATGAGTCGCACGCGTTCTACAAGGAAGCGATCGCCTACTGCGAACAGGCCAACGACTATGCGTCCCGTGCGCTGTTTGTCGATGTGCTCGAGGACGAAGAAGAACATATCGACTTCCTGGAAACCCAGCTCGGCCTGATCAAGAGCATGGGCGAAGCCAATTACATCCAGACCCAGGTCGGCGACGCCAATCAGGATGGGGGCGGCGAGTAGACTCCGCGACGCGTTGAATTAACACCGCAAGTCAGGATAGCGGCAAGAACAGGGCCCGCCGGTAGCGCTACCGGCGGGCTTTTTATTGTTTGCCGTGCTTTCCAGATGGACAAGTGACTATTGTCCGCAAATGAACGCAAATGCGAAGGCAGATAAAGACGAAGCGTTGGCGGGCTGGCGCCGTTGTCGACAATCTTGCACCAGTATCTTCTTATTCGCGTTTTATTCGCGTTTTATTCGCGTTGATTGGCGGACTATTCGTCTTAGAATGGTCTGACCACGGCCAGAATCACGATGGCTACGAGGAACAGCGTCGGCAGTTCGTTCATCAGCCGAAAATAACCGGCGTTGCCCGTGTTTCGGTGTTCGCGGAATTTCTTGACCTGAATCTGGCACCAGCCGTGGTAGCCGATCAGCCCCAGTACCAGCAGCAGTTTGGCGTGCATCCAGCCGTTGGCCGCAAGCCAGGCGCTGCCGTAGCCGATCAGCAGCCAGACACCGAAACCGATCGTCAGCGCGGCGGCGATGGACATCAGCACCGACAGGCGCTTTTCCATGATGCAGAAGCGCTGATCGCCGGCGTCGTCGTGGGTGTCGGCGTGGTATACGAATAGCCGGGGGAGATAGAACAGGCCGGCGAACCACGCGACCATCGAAATGACATGGAAGGCCTTGACCCATAACAACATCGTGAACTCCAGCGGGTCTGCGCCTGGCACTGTGCCGTGACGCAGACGAAAACATCGGCAGCTATTGTAGCGGTCTGGGCGACTGCACCGGCAATGGTCAGGGCTGGTAGGTGCCGTGGACCGCGTCCCGCGTGAGCACGCCGTAGATGATGGTGCGGCCGTTGCTGCGCGTGCGTTGTACGACCAGGGCCTCGGCCTCGTTGCGGTTGAGCTGGTCGAAAGCCTCTTGCAGGCTGGCGCGGGCGTGCACGGGAAAGGCGTCCGAGCGCTGCCCCGGGATATTCATCAGGTCGATGTCCTCGAGATCGGCATTTTCTTCGTTGTTGAGAAAACGCGCGACCGCACCCGGGCGCATCAGACTGGCGCGGCTGTCGCCGCTGCGGATCAACAGCCAGTCGACCTTCTTGGCCAGTATTTCTTCCAGTGCCTGCCGTGTCATTCGGGGTTTGACGGTGTGAAAGCGTCGGTTCATGGCCGAGAGCACACTCGCCCGGCGCAGGTACTGGGAGATCGGGTCATTGCGATAATCCAGGCCGCGCTGGCGCAGCAGGACCCGGTAGATCGAGTCCGACACCGCGATACGGCGTGACACCACGAGTGCGGAAATGACCACGAGCATGCCGGGCAACACCAGCCCGCTCTGGCCCGAGAGCTCCAGGATCACCACGAGCGCGGATAATGGCGCCTGCAGCACGGCACCCATCATGGCGCCGATGCCCAGCAACGCGTAGAGGCCGGCGTCGCTGGCATGGGCCGGAAAGATCATGCCGCCCAGCGAACCGAGGGTGCTGCCCAGCGCCGAGCCGATCACGAAGGTCGGCAGGATGACGCCGCCGGGGATGGCAGCGGCGGTGGCGAAGCTGGTCGCAAGCAACTTCGCCAGGCCGATACCGAGCGCGACCGCGATCGCGAAGTGTCCCGCCAGCGAGGCGTTCACGGTGTCGAAACCCAGGCCGAGAATCTGCGGAAAGGCCACGGCCAGCGTCGCGGTCACCACGCCGGCGAGGGTGATGCGCAGGCTGATGCGCACGCGCCCCAATACCGGCACAAGAGCGCCGCATAGCCGGGTGAAGCCACCGCCGGCCACCCCCAGCGCGGCACCGACGAAAGCCAGATAGGGCAGCTCCAGGGTTTCAAAGCCGGCGTATTCGGTGATCAGTCGGGGATGGCTATCGGTGAGCGTGAATGTGACCAGCGTGCCCGTGACAGCGGCAATGATGATGGGCGCAAAGCCGGCGATGGTGTATTCCATCATCACCACTTCCATGGCGAAGATCACCGCCGCCAGCGGCGTATTGAACGACGCTGCGATGCCGGCGGCCGCGCCGCAGCCGACCAGTGTGCGAACGCTGTTGCTGGGCAGGTCGAGCGCGCGCCCGAGCCCGCTGCCGGTGGTCGCGCCTGCGTGCGCGGCGACGCCTTCGCGGCCGACCGATTGCCCGCTGGACAATGCCAGAATCGACATGACGAGCTCGGCGAGGGCGGCTCGGACTGGCATCACGCCCTGGTAGTAAACCAGCCGTTCGAGGATATGGACGATGCCGTATTCCGCGGACTTGAGCAGCCGTTCCACCAGCAGGCCGAGCAGCAGCGCGCCGAGTATCGGCACCGCGAAACGAAACGCCAGGCTGGTGTCCACGAACGCCATGCCGCTGATCCCGAACATCTCGAACAACGGGCCCTGCAGGAGCCGGGTCATCACGTTCAGGACCAGAATGACCACGCCACACAGACCGCCCGTGGCAGCGCCGAGCACACACAGCAGGCCCAGCCCCGGTGTGTTTTCTACATCCGCGAGCTGCTGACGCAGCGATTCCAGCCAGCCCTGCCAGACGTCCCGCGGGCTGCGCCTGCGCGTTCGTCTAGCGTTCATTGCGGATGTCGTAGCGTAAACCCAACAGAGTCATCCCGAGGCAGAAAATCGTGGCCGCGCGTATCCCGGTAACGAGCATGGCGCGGGCCAGCACGTTATTATGCGTGCCCATATCTCGATTTGACAGTTTGATCACGCATGGGCAGTCCACACAAAATCGGTATCGTCGGCGGCACCGGCTATGGTGGCGCCGAACTGTTGCGTCTGCTTTGCCAGCATCCCGACGCGCGCATCACGGCGGTCACGTCTCGTGGCACGGCGGGTACGCCGGTCGCCGAGACCTACCCGCAACTGCGTGGCGTGATCGATCTGGATTTCGTCGAGCCGAACGCTGAATCCCTGGCCGACTGCGACATCGTGTTCTTTGCCACACCGCATGCCGCGGCGATGCACGATGTGCCCGCGCTGCTGGATGCCGGCAAGCGGGTCATCGATCTGTCTGCCGACTTCAGGCTGCGGGACCCCGAGCTCTGGTCCCGGTGGTACGGCGTGGCCCACGCCTGTCCGGAACGCATCGAGCAAGCGGTCTACGGCCTGCCGGAAATCAATCGGGATGCCATCCGGGATGCCGACCTGGTAGCTTGCCCCGGCTGTTATCCGACAGCGGTCGTGCTCGGGTTCAAGCCGTTGCTCGACGCCGGTCTGGTGGACTCGGACAGCCTGATCGCGGATGCCAAGACAGGTGTATCGGGGGCGGGCAAGAATCTCAAGGCGGATTTCCTGTTCGCCGAGATGCACGAGTCGTTCAAGGCCTATGCGGTGGCCGGTCATCGCCATCTTCCGGAAATCCGTCAGATTCTGTCGGACCGGGCCGGGTCGGATGTCGGCCTGACTTTCGTGCCGCATCTGGTACCGATGATTCGCGGCATTCACACCACGCTCTATGCGCGTCTGTCGCAGGAGACTGATCTGCAGACGTTGTATGGCCGGGCCTATGCCGATGAGCCGTTCGTTGATGTGCTGGACGCCGGTGCCGCGCCCCAGACACGTCATGTGCGCGCCAGCAATATGTGCCGTATTGCCGTGCACCGGCCCGGCGACGGTGATACCGCGGTCGTGCTGTCGGTGATCGACAACCTGGTCAAGGGCGCGGCAGGGCAGGCCGTCCAGTGCTTCAACCTGATGATCGGCGCGCCGGAAAATCGTGCGCTGGCTGCGCCCGGCGCGCTACCCTGAATGACAGATTGTCTTGCCTGACGGGCTTGAATCCCCGTGGCTTGCACCGATGTCTTATGATAGTAATGAATGGTGTCCTGCACGCGAGCTCCTATGACGACTGCCACGCAACCAACAAATGACGATCAGACCGCGCTGATATTCACTGACGCGGCCGCGGTCAAGGTCAAGGAATTGCTGGAAGATGAAGACAACGCAGCGCTCAAGCTGCGCGTATTCGTCTCCGGCGGCGGATGTTCGGGATTTCAGTACGGCTTCACCTTCGACGAAAACGTCGAGGACGGCGACACCCTGATCAAGAAACAGGGCGTTACCCTGCTGGTCGACCCCATGAGCGTGCTCTATCTCACTGGCGCCGAGATCGACTTCTCCGATGGTGTGGAAGGCGCGCAGTTCGTGATCCGCAATCCCAACGCGACGACCACCTGTGGCTGCGGCAACTCATTCGCTGTATGAGCCTGGCGCGCCTTCGCCCCTCGTGAGGGGCGAATTTGCCGCAGGCAAATTGGGGTGCACAAACAATACCGCACGCTTTGCGAAGCAAAGCCCGAGCGCAGCGAGCTGAGCGTAGCGATTGGTTAGCGCCGCGCAGTTCGTGATCCGCAATCCCAACGCGACGACGACCTGCGGTTGCGGCAACTCCTTCGCGGTCTGAGCAGCCGCCACGGCAGACGGTTTATGCCGTGCTCAGGCAGCACATGACCTCAGGTGCGTAGCGCGGACTCGTAAATGCCGCCAAGCGGCACCGCGGCGCGGGCGCCGGTCACGGTGGGCACATTGCCGCTTCGGCCCTGAACCGTGCGCATTGCCAGCCACGCAAATGCGGCGGCTTCCACCCAGTCCGAATCCACGCCGTAGTCGTCGGTGAGGACAAGTTCACGCGGGGCGACCAGTTTCTCCAGTCGGCGGTGAAGCTCCTTGTTGCGTACGCCGCCGCCGCACAGCAACAGCTGTTCGTTGCCCGGCCCGTAGGTATCGATGGCCTGGGCGATGGTGCGTGCGGAGAATTCACAGAGTGTGGCCTGCACGTCCGCCGGTAACGGTGGCGTGCGCAGACTGTCGATCTGGGCCCGCAACCAGTCCAGGTTGAAATACTCCCGGCCGGTGCTCTTGGGCGCGCTGCGGGTGAGGTAGGGGTCGCCCATCATCAGGGCCAGCAATGGTTGATGCACTTTGCCGCTCGCGGCCCACTGGCCGTCCTCGTCCAGTGGTCGGCTCAAGTGGTTGGCGGTCCACGCGTCCATCAGCGCATTGCCGGGGCCGGTATCCAGCCCTGTGACCGTTTCCGGATTATCGACCGCCTCGACCGGCAACACGGTGAGATTGGCGATGCCGCCGATGTTGATCACGATCCGGGCCTGGGCGCGGTCGGCGAATATGCTGTGGTGAAACGCCGGCACCAGCGGTGCGCCCTGACCGCCGACCGCGATATCGCTATTGCGAAGATCGGCGACGACCCGACTGCCGACACGGGCGGCTATGAGGCTTGGAGAGCCCAATTGCAGGCTGAACGGGTAGTCGGCGTCGGGTTCGTGCCGAATCGTTTGGCCGTGGCTGCCGATGGCTGCGATCTGTGTGGCTTCGACGCCGGCCTTGGACATGACAGCCAGGGCAGCATCCGCGAACCAGTCGCCAACGCGTTGATTGAGTTCGCCGAATTTGGCCAGCGACACTCCGGCAACCTGCTGTGACAGGTGCAGCAGGTCGTCGCGCAGGTCGGCGGGTGGCGCTTGCGCGTGGGTGGCCAGAATACGTGGCGTGGCATTCGTGGCGAATTCCACGAGTGCGGCGTCCGCCGCGTCCACACTGGTGCCGGACATCAGCCCGATATAATATTGGCCGATGTCAGCCTCCACTAATTCGTTCGCTTGCCGTCGTCCTGCTGCAGTCGGGCGATATTGGTCTCGGTGAGGGTGTCCAGCTGCGCCAGTAGAGGCTCGGCGTGCTGTTTGAAATCGTCCCGCTGCTCTTTGGGGAGAGGTAGAGCCCGGGGCGGGGCGGATTCCGGGTCCTTGGGCTTGCCGTCGACGCGGAACTCGTAGTGCAGATGCGGGCCAGTAGCCAGGCCGCTCATGCCGACATAGCCGATGACATCGCCCTGCTTGACCGTGCTGCCCACGCCGAATTTCTTGCTGAAACGCGCCATGTGGCCATAGCGGGTCGTCAGGTGGCTGTCGTGCTTGATGATGATCATGTTGCCGTAGCCGCCGCGCCGGCCACGAAACACAATGCGGCCGTTACCGGTCGCCTTGATCGGAGTGCCCGACGGCGCGGCATAATCCGTGCCCTCATGGCGGCGGATACGGTTGAGGATCGGGTGTTTGCGCGATAGATTGAACGGCGAACTGATACGCGTGTAGTCCACGGGTGTGCGAATGAACGCTTTGCGCATCTCGCGCCCTTCCGGGGAGTAATACGCGCTCTGGTTGTCGTCGTTCGTGTAGCGAACGGCGCGAACTTCGTCACCGTGACTGATGAAGGATGCAGCCAGGATATCGCCACTCGAGACTTTCTCGCCATCGCGATACAGCTCGTCGTATACCACCACGAAACGATCTCCCGGTTGAATGTCCAGTGCGAAATCGACGTCCCAGCCGAAGATGTTCACCAGATCCATGATCTGGCGGTCCGACAAACCGGCGTCCAGCGCGTCGACATAGAAGCTGGTGCCGATAGTGCCGGTCGCATAGCCCTTGCGGCGCTCGATGTCGGTGGACACGATCTCGCCTGAAAAATCGTCGCCGTCCGGTTCCACCCTGAGGGTCTGGAGTGCGTCCAGCGGGTATTCGAGCGCCAGCACATGGCCGTCCCCGTCATCGCGTACACGCAGGGTATCGCCGGCCTTGAGTCCCCGAGTGAACCGGTCGCCATATTCCGGCATGTGTGCGATTTCGAGGGATTCGGAATAGGACAGGCCGAGTCGGTTGAAGGCGATCGATAGGGTGTCGCCGGGCCTGATGCTGATTTCGTGCCACTCGTGCGTATCCGGGCTGGTGGGCGAGGAATCGGGTTGGCCCTGGCTGTTGGTGGTGGGTTGCGTCGCGGTCTTGGCTGTCGCCGCGCTCGTTTTGGCCGGGCTGATCTTGGTCAGTGTGGTGGCTTGCCCCAGAGGCCCGTCCTGGGCAAGCGATTGCTCGGTCGTCGGTGTGACTGCAATCTCCGTGGCCCCGGACTGATGTGCGCTGAGTGCCTTTTCTGCGGCGCTTGCCTCGGCATTGTCCGGCTGGCCGTCGGTATGTCGTGGCCCGATGTGTGCGTCGACTGTGGCCGTCGTGATGCGCGTATTGCTTTTATTTTCGGGTTGGTCTTGCTGGGTTACGCGGGTGTCGCCGCTGTCGGGGGTGGTGGTCAGCCAGGCCGCGCCGCCGATCATGGGGATGAGCAGGAGTAGTGCGAGCCAGCGCAGGTTGGACGGGCGTTTCGGCCGTTCGTGCAGCCATAGATAATCGTTGTCTATCTTGCCCATAAGCACAGCCGAAAATGCGAAACGGTTGGTCCCCTGGCGGATGACCCGAGTATTTCATCCGCGATTAACGACTTAAAAAAGCATAATTTCGGATGCTTCGCAAGTCTCGAGTCGCTAGACTGGCGTCAGGAATCACTGCAATAGGCTAATCGGGAGCAATCTGTTGATAGAGAATGAGTGGGCCGAGGTCAGTCGAGGGTGCGATGAAATCATCCCTGACGCGGAGTTCAAGCGGCGTCTGGATGAGGCCCGCGTGGACGGTGAACGGCTGGTCATCAAGGCCGGCTTCGACCCCACGGCGCCGGATCTCCATCTTGGCCATACGGTGTTGCTCAACAAGATGCGCCTGTTTCAGGACATGGGGCACGATGTCGTGTTCCTCATCGGCGATTTCACGGGGCGTATCGGCGATCCGTCCGGCAAGAACATCACCCGCCAGCCGCTCGACGAGGCACAGGTTGCCGCGAACGCCGCGACTTACGAGGCTCAGATATACAAGGTGCTCGATCCCGCGCGTACGCGCGTGCGCCTTAATTCGGACTGGCTGAATCAACTGTCGAGCGCCGACATGATCAAGCTCGCGTCGACACATACCGTCGCACGCATGCTCGAGCGCGATGACTTCCACAGGCGCTACGACGCCAATCAGCCGATCGCGATTCACGAATTCCTCTACCCGCTGATCCAGGGGTACGACTCGGTCGCGCTCAATGCCGATCTCGAGCTGGGCGGCACCGATCAGAAGTTCAACCTCCTCATGGGGCGTCACCTGCAGCAGGTATACGACCAGCGGCCACAGGCTGTGTTGACCATGCCATTGCTGGAGGGGCTCGATGGCGTCAACAAGATGTCGAAGTCGCTCGATAACTATATCGGCATCGACGAACCGCCGGGCACGCAATACGGCAAGCTCATGTCCATATCCGATGATCTGATGTGGCGTTATTTCGAACTGCTCTCGTTCGAGCCGGTAAGCGTGCTGGCACGTTATCGTCAGGAAGTCGCGGACGGCGCGAACCCGCGCGACCTGAAATACCGGCTGGCCGATGAAATCGTGGCCCGGTTTCATGGCGAAGCCGCCGCCCGCGAAGCACATAAGGCTTTTGTCGATCGCTTCAGTCAGGGCATCACGCCCGACGATATCGAGCTAACGCCGTTAGCGGTCGCACCTGATGGCATTCAGATCGCAGCCCTGCTCAAGGCGGCCGGGCTGACCCAGAGCAACGGGGAAGGCATTCGACTGGTCAAGCAGGGTGCCGTACGTATGGATGGCCAACGAATCGAGGATGCCGCGCAGGTCATTCCGGTCGGAAACGAGCATCTCATCCAGGTCGGGAAACGCCGGATAGCCCGGGTTGCGCTAGGTGAGGGTTCTGTCGACGACACCAAAAGCCCGTCATGACAGCCTTGTGACACGCATCTGAAAGAAACTTTCAGAAATGTGTTGACACCTCATTGCAGATCCCTAGAATACGCCATCTCGCAACGGTGCAGCCGCAGAAAACCGAAGGGTTGGAAGCGATAAAGCACCTGTCTCGGGAAGCAGGAAGTCGGCCCTTGAAAAGGTCGGCGGATCGCGCTGAAATGTCGATATCGGTTAGCTGCAGTACGCTGTATCGGGCCGGCATCCATTGGCAAGGTTGGGTCGCCCCGAAAGGCGATATCAAACGGCCAATGAGGCTTGCCCGCCAAGCCAAACAACTTTTTAAAGAAATTTAAAATAAGTTGTTGACAGCCCAGCCGATCAGCGTAGAATACGCTTCCTCGCAACGGGGCATACGTTGAGCGGCTCGGCCGCAAGGCGCCAGTTGCAGATCTTTAACAACGTGCAAGTGACTTGTGTGGGTGCTCCCTTGGGATGGCGTAAGCCAAGCCCTATAGAGCATCCAAAGCATAAAGCTTGGGATGACTCATTGCATGACCTAGTCATGCACCAGTTGAAGTAAGTAATTAAACTGGAGAGTTTGATCCTGGCTCAGATTGAACGCTGGCG